>OGGM01000330.1_pt1 | contig 38589 bp, 39 predicted proteins | sample 1571251 | NCBI WGS metagenome assembly OGGM01 (sample SAMEA2582076, study PRJEB24529) | metagenome | biome: Human gut stool | place: China | collected 2011 | reverse complement strand
GACGTAAGTAGAAGCCTATCCATCCCATGACTAAAGTCACGGGATTCCGGCCAATATTTATTAAAACAGTGGCCAGTAATTCGGCGACGGCCAATTCGTTGCCGTCGTCCGAATCAATCCGGATCAGACTTTTTAGTAGTTCAATCTTTTCTTGTCGTTGCATGGCGCATCCCCCCATCATAAAACCCCGGTGCCAGAACGAATCTGCCCACCGGGGTGAAAGCTTGCGTCCTCATCTCGTAAACCTAGGTTAGCAAACCCAAATGAGAAAAACAAGCGTGTCTTTAATTTATTTTTAATTTAACGTTGACCGCGATCGGTCTTGTCCTTTAATAGGGGGACATACTTGGCCAAGGCGGCCACCAAGGCGTCGACTTCTGCCGGCGTGTTGTAAATGCCAAAGGAGAAGCGGAGGGTTTCCCAAACCCGCGGACTCTCGGCGCCAAACATCGCCACTAACACGTGGGAAGGATCCAGGGACCCGGACGTGCAAGCCGACCCGGCGGCCCCGATGATCCCTTCCAAGTCGAGGTTGGTTAAGAGGGCGTCGTTAGGCACCCCCTTAAACCACAGCGATAAAACTTGGGGCGCTGCGCCTTCATCCAAACTCCCGTTGACTTCAAAGTCGATCCCAGCGTCTTTTAACCCATCCACCAGCTGGTGCTTTAGGGCCACGTAGGTTGCGCGGTGCTCGGCCATCTTCTCTTGGTGCAGTTCGACAGCCCGGGCAAAGCCGACCACCGCTGGTACGTTTTCGGTCCCGGCCCGGCGCTTTAACTCCTGGTCGCCGCCGCGCACAAAGGACGGGAAGACGATCCCGCGGCGCCGGTACAAGAAACCAACCATCTTTGGGCCGTTGAGCTTGTGGCCGGATACCGACATCAAGTCGATCTGGTCCGTTTGGACGTCCAACGGCAAGGTCCCGTATGCTTGAACGGCGTCGGTGTGGAACCAGGCGTTGGAATCGGCGACAATTTGGCCAATTTCGTGGATTGGCAAGTGGCTGCCGACCTCATTGTTGACGGTCATGATCGTGACTAGAATCGTGTCCTCGCGCAAGGCGGCCTTCAAGTCGGCTAAGCTAATCTGGCCCCGCTCGTCGACGGGCAGGTAGGTCACCTCAAAGCCCTCTTGTTCCAAGTCTTCTAGGGGCCGCAAGATCGCCTCGTGTTCAAAGGCGGTCGTAATAATGTGGCGCCCCTCACTTTGGCGGGCCTTGGCCACCTGCTTGACGACCGTGTTATCACTTTCGGTGCCGCCACTGGTGATCACAATTTCATCGTCGAACTGGGCGTTAATCGACCGGGCCAGGAGGTGGCGTGAATCTTCCAGCATCTGTTTAGCCTGACGCCCGTAGTAGTTGGTCGTCGAGGCGTTCCCCCAAGTCGTCTCCAGCGCTTCGGTCATCGTTTCAATGACCTCCGGGGCCGTCTTGGTGGTGCCGGCGTTATCAATGTAAATCCGCTTATCCAAAAAAATCGCTCCTCATTTTAAATATTGCTGGCCGAATTCTTAACCGTTCTAGTATACTACTTATTTTTAGATAGAGAAGGGGAAAGCCTTTATAAAGCGGTACAATACGAGGACAGTACGAACACACCGTGTGCAGTTGGTGCTTTTCTAGCCAACGAACCGGTTCGGGTACCTTTAAGGTACCCTTTTTTTGTACCCACAAAGCTAAAAATCCTGTCAATAAATTACCATCATGGTAGCCCATCAACAGGATTTAGTGTAGAGCCAGTTTTTTGGAATTTCCTGATCACAAAACGGCCGCCGGACCAACAGTCCAGCAGCCGTTCTTAATCTTTATAACGGTAAATCCTTTTTGTTAAAGGCGAGGTTGCCCCCCGCAAAGCAAACGGCGCCTAGCCCGCCTAAAATCGCCAGTTTTCCTTGCCAAGCATCTCCTTGGGCCATAACGTCTTTGTAATCAAACAGCGATACAATCGTCAGGTGTTAAACGTCATCCAACCCACTGATCCCGTAGTTGGCAAAAGAAGCAATCACGGCTAACAAGATGAAAGCTAAAATTAAGACCCCCCGGTCCCCAGGGATAGCTTAGAGAGGTTAAACACCCCCGAGGCTAAAAACATGATTCCCGCAAAGGCAAAGGCAATTGCCAGGGCGCCGAAGTTTAATTCAACCAAAATTTTCTTTGCAAACCCCGCTTCTGCGTAATGGTTGACCAACAAACTGGTCACCGTCATCGAGCCAAAGGTCACCACCAACGCGCCAATAAAGTACAGCGTTTGGGTCATCGTGACCGTTAGCCGGCGAACCGGCGCCGTCAACAGGTAGGTCATCGAGCCCCGGCCAACCTGGCCGGCCAGCAGCTTGTTGCCGACAATGATAATGAAAATGGCGCTCAAGGCTGGTACCAGCATCCCGTAAAACATCGGTCCTAGCAGGGCCCTAGTGGCGCTTTACCAAGGGGGTGTCGCCGACGTGATAATGCCCACCATGGACGGCTTCACAATGGTTAAGGAAATGCGGGCCGCCGGGTTTGAACAACCCGTTTTGATGCTGACGGCCAAAACCACAATCACCGATAAAACCACCGGCTTCACTAGTGGGACCGACGATTACCTCACCAAACCCGTTGACCTAGCCGAACTCAAGCTCCGGGTGGCCGCCCTTTTGCGCCGGGCTAAGATTAACAGTGCCCGCCAGATTACAATCGGTCAGACCATTCTTAACGAAGAGAATTTTACTTTGACCATCAATGGCCACTCCACCACCCTAGCCAAAAAGGAGTTTTTGCTTCTCTTCACCTTGCTTTCCTACCCCAATAAAATTTTCACCCAGGCCCAGTTACTCGACCAGATCTGGGGAATTGATCCGGCCTCAACGGAAGACACCGTCAAAACCCACGTCTCAAAGGTTCGCAAGTTACTTAAGGATAGTAACGACGTGAAAATCACCACCATCCGTGGCCTCGGCTACAAGGGAGAAATTTGTCATGACTAAAAATCCCTTTACCCGGGTCCTCACCTGGCTAGTTGTTTTGATCGCTTTTTTGATCGTGATGGGAACCCTGGCCTTTGACTTTGCTTTAATGCTGACCTTTCCCCACCTGGCCCGCAATTTCGACCCGCTTAACCCAGTGCTGGCCCTGGGCCCCACCGTGGTTATCTTAACGGTGGTCTTAGCCCTAACCTTTTCTTGGCTCAACAAAAAAATTACCTACTTAACAAAGGGTATTGACCAAGTGGCCGCCGGGAATTTTGCTGCCCACCTCGATGAGCAAAAGGGTGGTCCCCTGTCAGCCAGCTACCAGAACTTCAACCAAATGACTGACCAACTCGCTAAAACCGCCACTTTGCGCAACGACTTTATCAACCAGTTCTCCCACGAATTTCGCACCCCGATCGCCTCAATCCAGGGGTTTGCCGACCTAATGCAAGAACGGGAGCTACCAAAAAAAGAGCGGCAAGCCTACCTGGCTTTGATTAGTAAGGAGGCCCATCGTTTAACGAACCTGTCTACCAACGTACTGACCCTAACCACGTTAGAGAGTCAAACCATTTTAAACAACCAGCCTTCGTTTGACCTAACTGAGCAAGTTTGTCAGACTGTCATCCTCCTGTGGCCCCAATTAGAAGAACACAAGCTTAACGTTGACCTAACGCTTGCTCCGGCAACCGCATTTGGGAACGCTGACCTGTTGAACCAGGTCTGGGTCAACCTAATCAATAATGCCATCAAATTCACACCAGACGAGGGGCACCTAACGATTAAAATCGAGCGCCACGACGATCAGATAGCCGTGTCCGTTAACAACGACGGTCCCCTGATCTCACCCACTGACCAGGACCATCTGTTTGAAAAATTTTACCAAGCCGATAATCGTTCCAACGTCGGCGGGCTTGGGCTTGGCCTCGCCATTGCCAGCCGAATTATTGCTCTCCATCAGGGACGCATCACCGTGGTTTCGAATCCTGCTGACCATACCACCTTCACCGTCTACCTACCTAGCAAAGGGTCAGCCAAGTAGTTAGAAGAACCTTTTTAATTGTAATATAATTAAAATGGTTAAATATTATGAGGGATTTTAATGGCAACTACGCTCGTCTTGTACTTTTCAGCATCCGGCACCACCAAACGGATGGCCCAAACGATTGCCAACTTAACCGGGGCCGACCTTCACGAAATCAAGGCCCAAGACCCATACACCCAAGCGGACCTGGACTGGCATGCCCCTCAGTCACGGACCTCAATTGAGCAACACGAACACCAGGGGCACGTCGCCTGCGTCAATGACTTTCCGGCCCTTGATCAATACGACACGATCATCATCGGCCACCCAATTTGGTGGGGAATTCCGCCCCGTTTGATTGCTAACGCCATTGACCAACTTCCTTTAGATGGCAAAACGCTGGCCACCTTTGCCACCTCGGGGGGCTCCGGTTATCAGCGCAGTCAAAGATATATCCAACGCGTCGTTGATCAAACCCACCACCAGGTGACGATCATCCCCGGCACTGTGTTGAGCAACCAGCGCCAGGCGAAGCAGTGGCTGACCAAGGCGAACTTAATTTAGTTGGTAGCCGGAGCGGTTATTTCTAAGGGCGCCGCTCATTTTCAGAAAAGCCCTTACCAAAAAATCCTTTACAAGTGATCCATTTCCCAGCATAATGTAGTCAATTAAATAAATAATTTCTTCGGGGCAGGGTGAAAATCCCGACCGACGGTGACAAGCAATGCTTGAAGTCCGTGACCCGCAAATTTGCGGCTGAACCAGTGCGATTCTGGTACCGACAGTGAAAGTCTGGATGGGAGAAGAAAAGGCAGGGGGAAGTCCCCTGCCACCTTTTTGAACACGCTTTCAACCAGGGGTCCCGGAATTTTTCCGGGGCCCCTTTTAAATTTCCCGGGGAAATGGGGATGGCAACCTCCTCGGCGGGCCGAGGAGGTTGGTTCCCACTCACCTATGAAAGGAAGTCATTACCTTGAGTTCAGACGAACAGTTCATGCAACTGGCGCTCGCTGAAGCGGCCAAGGGCGGGAGCGCCACCTGGAAGAACCCCCAGGTCGGCGCCGTGATAGTCAAAGACGGCCAGCTGCTGGCGACGGGCTACCACCACCAGTATGGTCAGGCCCACGCCGAGCGCGACGCCATCAGTAAGCTTTCTAACGAACAGCTGGCCGGGGCCACGATTTACGTCACCCTGGAGCCCTGCTTTCACTACGGCAAGCAGCCTCCGTGTAGCCAGTTGTTAATTGACAGCCACTTTGCCCGGGTGGTCGTCGCCACGATTGACCCCCACCAAGTCGTTGGTGGCAAGGGAATCGCCCAGCTAAAGGCGGCCGGAATTGATGTGGAGGTCGGGCTCTTAAAGGACCAAGCCGAGGCCCTCAACCGCCACTACTTCTACTTTTACCGCCAGCAGCGGCCCTGGATCACGGCCAAGCAGGCCCTCTCCTTGGATGGCAAGGTTGCAGCCGCCCCGGGGCAAGCGACGGCGATCACTAACCAGGCCGCCCGCCGGCTGGTCCACCAGGAACGCGCTGACTACCACGCGATCGTGGTCGGCGCCGGCACCGTGCTTGTCGACGACCCACGCCTGCTGTGCGAGACGCCGCAACTCTTCCCCCCGGTCCGGGTAATCTTGGACCGGGCGGGGCGCCTGCTCGATTACCAGGACCGCTTTGTCTTCACCGATGCTTCCGCCCCAACCTGGTTAGTCACCACCAACCAGGCCGCCACGAAAGTCGACTGGCCCGCTCACGTGACCGTTAAACTGTTGCAAAACGGCGACTGGCCGGAGTTACTTGACTACTTTAAAGAAGCCGAGTTGCAAAGCCTCTACGTGGAGGGCGGTCCCGCGGTTTTGACCGAACTATTTCAAGCGGTCCCGGTCAACCAGTTAATCACCTACCTGGACCCCCAAATCATCGGCGACCAAGGCCTGGCCGGGGCCCAGTTCCCGGCCGGCACCGCTTTTACCCACCGCACCGTCACCCAACTCGGTGATGACATCCGGATTGACGAAAGGAATGACGAGTAATGTTCTCTGGCTTAGTAAACGGAACGGGCAAGCTCACCCAGATTGAGCAAACCGACCACACCATCCGCCTAACGATCGACCTCGACCCCGCCCTGCAAGAGGGAATGGAAGTCGGGGCGTCGTTAGCCGTCAACGGAACCTGCCTGACGGTCGAGACCGAACAACCCGGCCGTCTGACCGTCACCCTGATGCCGCAGACTTACAACCTGACCACCTTCAAGGACCTGCCAGTTGGTGCCCTGGTCAACTTGGAGCGCTCGCTAAAGATCGGCGACCGGCTGGAGGGCCACATCGTCACCGGCCACGTCGACCAAACGACTCCGGTCATCAAACGGGAGGTTAACGAAAACGCAATTGAATTGACCTTTAAGCTCCCTGACGAGTTGCGGGGGCAAGTCATTAGCCAGGGGAGCGTGGCGATCAACGGGGTCAGCCTGACGGTCATGAAGCAAGCAGACGACTGGTTCTCGGTCGGCCTGATCCCCCACACCCAGACCGTTACCAACCTGGATCAACTTAGGGTTGGCGACCTAGTCAACTTAGAAACCGACGTATTAGGCAAGTACGTTGCCGCACAGTTAGGAGGCATTTTAAATGGACGTTCATAAGATTCAAGCGGCCCTCACCCACCTTAAAAACGGGGGCCTGATCATCATTACCGACGACGAAGACCGCGAGGCAGAAGGTGACCTGTTAGGAATCGCCAGCCAGGTCACCCCGGCGACGGTCAACTTCATGACCAAGCACGCCCGCGGCCTGCTCTGTGCCCCGGTTAGCGAAGCGATCGCCAAGCAGCTGGGCCTGGATTTAATGGTCCAAGACAACACCGAGCCCTACCACACCGCTTTTACGGTTTCCCTAGACCACAAGTCGACCAGCACCGGAATCTCGGCCTATGACCGGGCCGCCACCATCAAGGACCTGGCCGACCCCACCAGCACCCACGACAACTTTTACTACCCCGGCCACATCTTCCCGCTGATCGCCAAGGAGAACGGCGTCTTGGCCCGTAACGGCCACACCGAAGCCGCCGTCGACCTGGCCGAGTTGGCTGGTGAGCCTGGTGCCGGCTACATCTGCGAAATTCTCGACGCCGACGGCCACATGGCCCGGCGCCCGGTCTTAGAGAAGATGGCTGAGGAACTGCGGTTGCCGATCCTGACCGTCAAAGAACTGCAAGAGTACCGGCGTTCGGTGGTCAGCCAACCGGTCCCGCCGGTCCACCTGCCCAGCGCGTACGGCGACTTTACCCTACGCCACTTTGACGACGGCAACCTGGCCCTGATCAAGGGGGACCCGACCACGACTACCCCGTTGGTCCGGGTCCACTCCGAGTGCTTCACCGGCGACGTCTTGGGCTCCCTGCGGTGCGACTGCGGGCCCCAACTCCACGCCGCCATAGAGGCCATCGACCAGGCCGGCACCGGGATCCTGATCTACCTACGCCAAGAAGGGCGCGGGATCGGTTTGCCAAACAAGCTACGGGCCTACCGCCTGCAAGAAGAAGGCTTCGACACCGTGGAAGCCAACCACCAACTGGGCTTTGCCGCCGACGAACGGACCTACGAGGCCGCTAGCCACATCCTAAGGGCGCTCCACGTTTCAACCATCAAACTCCTGACCAACAACCCCGATAAGATCAGTCAACTGGAAGAAGCCGGGATCACGGTCGCAGCCCGGGTGCCGCTGGAAATGCCGGCGACCGCCTACGACCGCGCCTACCTCAAGACCAAGCAAGAAAAGATGCACCACCTACTCAAACTCACGGAGGAAGAAAAACATGCCTAACCAATTCGAAGGAAACTTTATCACCACCCCCACCAAGAAGATCGCGATCGTCGTTGGTAAATTCAACGAATCCGTCACCCGCAACCTAGCCGACGGGGCGATCCGGACCCTAAAGCAATTCGGGATCAAGGACGACCAAATTGACCTCGTCTGGGTGCCAGGCGCCTTTGAAATCGCCTTTGCCGCCAAGAAACTGGTCGCCAGCGGCCGCTACGCCGGGGTGATGACCTTGGGCGCCGTGATCAAGGGCGAAACCGACCACTACGACCTGATCTGCCAGTCCACCACCAGCGCAATCATGAACTTAAATGCTCAGGGCACGATTCCGGTGACCTTCGGGATTTTGACCACCGACACGATCGAACAGGCGATGCAACGGGCCGGCTTAAAGGTCGGCAACGAGGGTTCGATGACTGCCCAATCGCTGCTGGAAATGATTAGCTTAAACGAACAACTAGGGTAACGAAAACCAAAGCAAAACCGGCCACTCCGCTAAAGTGCGAAGTGACCGGTTTTGCTTTTGCTTTGGTAGTGAGCTGGCTGATGGACACCCGACAAATCTGCGAATGTGACCTGCATCAAAATCACACACCGTACTTGTCCTTATTCATTGACATTTTTAATTTAATTTACGAAAATCAGTGTAATCAAAAGTAAGTGGTTGCTATGCGACCGTACCCGAGGGGATGCGCTTCATGCGTGTCCCCTTTGCGTTTCCAAATGCATACAGAATTCCCTCAATTAACCCAAAACAAGCCACTCCGCTTAAGTGCGAAGTGACCGGTTTTACTTTTGCTTTGGTGGCGAGCTGGCCGATGGACACCCGACAAATCTGCGAATTTGCGCAAGATAACGTGCTCCTCTAACTTACGCAAATCTAAATATTTGTCCGGTCTTAGTTTGGAGTTTCTTGTTTTTCCGGCGGGAAGTTAAGCAAGGAAAGGTCTAATTGGTTAAACACGTCTCGGATCGAATAAGTGGCCAGTTTAGCCAACGCCGCTCGCTGGACCTGGCCAAAAATTAGGTCCAACGCGTCGGGCATCCCCTCCCCGATCCGGCACTCCGTATTAGTTTCATTGTTGAAGTGCAATAAGTCCCCGCCGTCAACGGCCTGGTAAATGGTCGCCAAATCTAATTCAGCGGGATCTTTAACTAACTGGGGACAAACGTGGCCGGGGACACTGTCCAAAATGTGGTGCCGCTTAAGCTGAGCCATAATTTGGCGGACCTGGGTCTGATTTTTATTTAGGGACTTGGCAATCGCCGCACTCGATAGGTCCCCGTCGCTGCCGCCCGCCGCAATAAAGACTACGATATGAATTGCATCGCTAAACCTGGTGGAATACTTCATTCTTTTCCCCCCTTCCTGCAAGTATCATCTTCTTATCTTACCGCGCTTTGCTCGGCCTGGCCATCAAACGCGCTAATTGGGCCAAGTTTGTTTTCAAATCCCCCTGGATCACGGCCGTGCGGGGTTGGAGGTTAAAGGGAACCGGGCCCGGCTTTTGGTTGAGCACCACGTAGTTCCACTCGCTAAACTGGCGGAGCAAGCTTTCCACAGGCTTTTTGACTAGTGGGTTCTGATCACCAACCCCCAGTTCCAAAACCGCCAGTGGTTGATCGGCATGCGCCCTGACCAACTTGTTTAACCCCGCCACCTGTTGGGAATCTAGTTGTGGCTTTGGCGCAAACATTAGCGGCGTTAGCACCTCCCCACAGGTCGTACACCGTGGCAAGTCTGCTTCGGTCAGCTCCCATTCTTGTTCGAGTCCAACCATTAACCTGGCCGCCGCCCGTAGGTCAACGTGAGGGTGATCAGGGGTCTGACAACTTCCATACACCCAGTTGGCCTCGTTTTCGACCACGTGATCTAAACCGGCTAGGTTAAAATGATGTTCCGGATTCGTGGTCCAGATGTAATAAGGGCGCCCCTTGATAATCTGACGTAAGTTTTCCATCAACGGGCTGGTGTGGTAGTGGCTGGAGTAACGATTAATTATCCGGGCCCAAACCCGCCACTGCACCACCTTACTCTGGTACGGGTATTGGACGGCTTCTAACATGTTATGGAGGCCGTATTGGTCAACCAAGTCGCCCAATAAGTCATGAAAGACAGCGTCACTTGCAAACCAGTTGAAGCCCTCGCTAATCGAAAACCCATTGGCTGCCGTAATTAACAAGGCCGGGGCCTGTTCAAGCATTCCAAGGGCTTGTTGTTCAGGCTCTTGCTTTGGTACCCTCGGTGTTTTCAAGTAACTTTGGTGACTAACCGGGTTTTGACTTTTTAGTTTTTGTACCGCCCGCAAGGCCTGATCAACGTCGGCGTCGATCAACACCGACCGGCTTGCAATCTGGGTATGGGTCATGGCGTCTTGGGGATTAATGTTAACGTAGTGGGCCAAGGGGAGCTGACTGGTTAACTGCCAAAAGGGTTCTTGAATAAACATCGGCGTCATTCGCCCCACTCCCAGCTCAAAGAATAACAACTTTTGGTTGCCAAACCGGTTGATGAATTGGCGGGTCTTTTCGTGTTCTTGTTTAAATCGGCGCCCCTCCAAAAATTCTGGTGACCGCACCCACGGCGTTAGCGGCAAGCCAGTTGTCGGGCTGTGGGGAATCAAATCGTCTGGCAAGTACAACTTATCTTCTTGTTGCGCCAAGTATTCCATCCCCCGCTTAACAAAGGGCCGGGCGTCGTAAAGCTGGTCGTCAATCTGCGGGGCGCTAGACTGCAAGAAGCGCCAATCCCCTTGAATCGTACTGATTTGCTCGTCGGCAAAGTAGCGGTTAAACATTGCGTCTTGGTTCGTGGTCAAGATGTGGTAGGGGCGGTCTTGAATTAGGTCCTTTAAAACTTGGTAGGTATTCTTGACCGGCGGCTGGTGGTAGATAAAGTCCAACATCCGTACCAGGTAGGCCCAGCGCTCATTTTCGCTCGTAAACCGCGCATAAAAGCCCTTGAAGATCCCGGTCGCCTCCGGGTGGCGGGCATAAAAGTCCCCGAAGTGCTGCTTGTATACCGGGCTGGCCTGGTACCACCAGTCCATCCCAGCGGCCGCAGACATTCCCGATCCGGCGCCGATTAAGATTGCATCACTATCAAGCAGAACGTCCTTTAACTGTTCGATCTCGTTCTTCATGCTTCTCTCCTTGCTGTTAAATTATAAATAACTTTACCCACCCATTCTAAATGGTTGTTAATTATAAATCAACTTCAAAGGCGTCCCACCTAAAAATCCCCGTGGTTCGCCTTGGCATACCACGGGGATTTATTTTTAATTACTGTTTTGGCCGATCCAGCAAGCGGACCCGGCTGACGGCGTCAATCTGATTGAGGGTGGTCGTTAGAATCTCGGTTTGTTCGGCGGTCAATTCGCCGACGTCGACCATCGTGTAGGCGTACTCGCCCTTGGCCCGGTTGACCAGGTTGTCGATGTTGACCTCGGCCTTGGCGATCGCCGTTGAAATTTGCCCTAACATGTTGGGGATGTTGCGGTGAATGATCGTGAAGCGGTGCTGGCTGGTGAACGGGGCCACCACGTCCGGCAGGTTCACGGCGTTGGTCGTGTTCCCGGTCTCCAAATACTGGGTCAGTTCGTCGACGGCCATCTTGGCGCAGTTGATTTCGGCTTCCTTGGTCGAGCCCCCCAGGTGCGGGGTAATCGTGACCTTCGGGTTGTCCTGCAGGCAGTCCTCGCCGAAGTCGGTAACGTACTGGCCCAGTTGACCATTGGCCAGGGCGGCCACGGCGGCCTGGTTGTCGACAATCCCCAGCCGCGAGTAGTTAAACAGGATAGCGCCCGGCTTAACCTGGGCGAGCAGTTCCTGGTTAATCATCCCGGTCGTTTCCTCGCTTTTCGGCACGTGGACGGTGATGAAGTCGGCCCCCTTGACCGCGTCAGCCAGGGTGGCGGCCCGTTGCACCCGGGCGGTCAAGTTCCATGCGGCGTCCACCGACAGGTAGGGGTCGTAGCCAATCACGTCCATCCCCAGGTCAATGGCGGCGTTAGCGACCAAGGAACCGACGTGGCCCATCCCGATCACGGCCAGGCGCTTGCCGAAGAGTTCGTGGCCGTTAAAGCGCGACTTTTCGCGTTCGGTGCGCAGGGAGATGTCTTCGCCAACGTTTTGGGCGCTCCAGTTGGCCGCTTCGATCAGGTTCCGGTTGGCGATGACCATCAGGGCGATGACCACTTCCTTCACCGCGTTGGCGTTACCGCCCGGGGTGTTGAAAACGGCGATCCCCTGTTCGGAGCAGGCGTCGAGCGGAATGTTGTTAAAGCCGGCCCCGCAGCGGGCGATCGCTAGCAGCCCCGGTTCAAATTGGTAGTCGTGCAGGTCGATGCTGCGGATCATGTAGGCGTCCGGTTCCCGACCGGTGTTGACCTGGTAGTTTTCCTTAAAGGTGTCTAAGCCTTCCTTGGCGATCGCGTTGTAGGTTTTGATTTGATACATGTGCGCCCCTCCTAAATTTCTTGTTCAAACTGGTGCATGAAGTCACGCAGGGCCACGGCCCCGGCCAGTGGCATGGCGTTATACAGGCTGGCCCGCATCCCGCTGACTAAGCGGTGGCCCTTTAAGTTCACCAACCCGGCCGCGGCGGCTTCCTTGATGAAGCGCTGGTCAAGGTCGGCTTTCCCAGTGGTGAAGGGAATGTTGGTCAGGCTCCTTGAATCCGGCGCCACCCGGTTAGAGAAGAGCTTGGACTGGTCTAAGTAATCGTAAACCAGGCCGGCCTTTTGGCGGTTTAACTCGTCCATGGCCTGGACCCCGCCCTGTTCTTTTAACCACTTCAAGACCAGGTTGGCGAAGTAAATTTGAAAGACCGGCGGCGTGTTAAGGGCCGATTCCTTCTTGGCCAGGGCCGGGTAATTGAGCATGCTTGGCAGGCCGTGGTCTTCCGTTAGGTAGTCATTTTTGACCACCACGATCGTCACCCCGGCCGGGGCCAGGTTCTTCTGGGCGCCGGCGTAGATTAGGTCAAAGGAAGAAAAGTCGTAGGCCTGGCCCAAGAAGTTGGAGGACAGGTCCCCGACCAGCGGTACCGCCGTTTGCGGCAGGTCCTGGTAAGCCAGCCCCATGATCGTGTTGTTGGTGGTGATGTGAAGGTAGTCGTAGGTGTCAGCTGGTAGGTCTGGCACCGCCGGAATGTGGGCGAAGTCCGGTCCGGCCTCGGTGACCACGTCAACCGTCAAGTCCGGCAACTTCTTCGCCTCTTCAATCGCCCGGGCCGACCAGTGCCCGGTATCGGCGTAGGCCACCCGGTGGTGGTCACGGGCCAGGTTTAAGGGCACCATCGTAAACTGGAGGGTCCCCCCACCCTGCAAGAAGAGCGGTGTGTACTCGTCGGCGCTCAGCCCCATCAACTGCAAGAGCCGTTCCTTGGCCTGCTGGTAGATTTCTCGAAAGACCGGCGAGCGGTGGGAGATTTCTAGGATGCTTACTTGGCTACCCTGGTAATCCAGGAGCTCTCGTTGGACTTGTTCTAGCACCGACCGGGGTAAGGTGGCTGGGCCAGCGGCGAAGTTGTAGGTTGGCATGGCAATTCCTCCTTGATTCCAAATGAAAAAACGGGCCCCCACCTCTTTTGGCGGGGGCCCGTTTGTACCACGGTACCAAGGTCAGCCCCCACCAGGTGAAGGCCAACCCTAAAGGACGGCCTTCGTTAGCGTGAAGACCGTGATGAGGAAACTAAGTTGTAGCGATTGAATTGTAACATCTGGGTTTCCTCCTTTGTTCGTTCCTTTAAGTTAAGTAAATTCTAAGGGAACTCTCATCAAATGTCAATCATCAATTTGTTAATTAGTCCACTTGGTGTGGGTGGCCCGGTTATAGCCGACCTGACGGTTTTCGACCTCGACCGTCCCCCGGTGGCCGTGGATCGTCAACTCGTTCAGGGCGGTGTCGAGCCGTTGCATTTCGACCGGGGCCAAATCAACCTGAGCCGCCGCTAAGTTTTCCAAGGTCCGCGCCCGGTTCTTGGAGCCCGGGATCGGCACCACGTTGGGGTACTTAGCCAGCATCCAGGCTAACGAAAGTTGGGCGGTCGTCACCCCCTTGGCCTCGGCGAACTGGTTGAGTAAGTGGATGACCGGTTGGTTTTTATCCATGTTTTCCTGGCTGAGTTGGGGCACCCAGTTCCGGACGTCATCCACTTTTTCAAACTGGCTGGTACTGTGCAGTTGGCCAGATAAAAAGCCGCTGGCAATTGGCGAGAAGGGCACCAGCCCGATCCCGTTTTCTAAGCAGTAAGGCTGGATCGTTTGCTCGCAGTCACGTTCCAGCATGTTATAGAGGTTTTGGACGGCCGAGACCGGCGTCACCTGGTCGGCTTCTTTTAAGAGGTCCAAGGAGACTTGCGACAGCCCCCAGCCCCGGATCAGGCCCTGGTCGATTAACTTGCCCATCGCCAGCGACACGTCACTGAGGGCCACGTCCTCGTTGACCCGGTGGAGGTAGTAGAGGTCAACGTAGTCGGTCTGCAGGTTTTCCATTGACAGGGCTAAGTGATGGCGTAGCGCCCCTTCGACGCCGTATTCGGCCACCTCTTCTGGTTCAATCCGGACCTTGGTGGCTAAGACTACCTGGTCGCGGAAGGGGTGAACGGCCTCACCCACCAGTTGTTCGTTGTGGCCGGGGAAGAAGCGCTCCTTGCCGTAGCCCTCGGCGGTGTCAAAGAAGGTGCACCCCGCCTGGTAGGCCGCCCGGATGGAATCAACTGCTTCGTCATGGTCGGGCACCGTTCCGTAGCCGTGAGAAAAGCCCATGCAGCCCATCCCGACGTCTGAAACCGCGATTTTACGTAAGTAACGTGTCATCAAAATCCCTCCTTTTGATGACCAGAATACGCTTTCTTACCCGAATTGGCGACAATCTTTGCTATAATCTTTGAAAAAGAACGGAGGATTTCTCATGACTGAACTTTACATTATCCGCCACGGGCAAACGGCTGCCAACGTCGCCGGGCTCAAGCAGGGGACGATCGACGACGAGCGTACCTACCTGTCTGAAACGGGGATCGCCCAGGCCAAGGAACTGGCCGGCGCCTTGGACCTGACTGGTTTTGCCGCCCTCTACCACTCCCCTCTGCACCGGACGGTTGAAACGGCGCAGATTGTTAACCAAACGGCCCACCTGCCAATGGTCGCCGACGACCGCTTGCTCGAAATTTCCTACGGCGATTGGGACGGCCAGTTAAACGCCGACCTGATGGCTAAGTACCCGGACCTCTTTGATCCCCTAATCAACGACGTCCGGGCCGCCTACGCCCCGGTCGCTAACGGGGAAAGCTTTGCCAGCGTCGAAGCCCGGGTGCAAGCCTTCACCGAAGAGGTCGCTAAGGCCCACCCTGACGAACGAGTCGCCGTCGTCACCCACGGCTTCACCGTCCGCTCCTTTGCCATTAACGCCACCCAGTCGCACGACCTGACGATTTTAGAACCCGCCAACTGCAGCGTCACCAAAATCCTAGTTGACCCCACTAGCGGCGACCAGCACCTAGTTTACTATAACCGCAGCGCCAGCCCGGCCTTTTAGCGCCGTGCTAAAATGGGGGCGAGAGGAGATAATTTATGAAGCAACAACAATTGATCGGCGCCCTATTGCTTAGCGGATTCCTGCTTGGCATAACCGGGTGCGGTCAGGTCAAAAGCAAGCGGTCTAGTCAAGCCTCAAGTAGCCACAGTAGCCAACAACGGGCCGCTGCTATCACTTCGGCTAGCTTAACGTCCACCGGTGTATCCCCCACGGTCAGCGCCCCTTTTGCGACCGCCTCGGCGGCGGGGATCACTGCGCCCACCACCCAGCCCAGTAACGCCAGCCAAAGCAGTAGCCAGTCCGGGGTCGTCGTCCACAACGCCGAAGAAGCCCTGGCGCTGGCCGAATCGATCTACGGGGATGATAACGGCGACTACCAGTGGGTCATCATGAGCCAATCGGATGGGCAACCGGCCCAAAACGAGGACGGCAGCTACTTCGTCAAGGCAATTTCCAAACAAGCGATGGTCGAGGGCTCGATGACCGGGACCGCGCTGAGCCTCCGGGTCTACCCCAACGGAACAATTATAAGCAACTAGCAGTTTTACCCAAAAATATCATAATATTTTATGGTGATGTGTGCGACTTAATAGACATCTTTAGCGGTGAATATAACGTCATTTTCCTTAATTACAAAAAGGAATAACCCGTTTGTCTTTGGTAAACAAGTAGTTTATAAACCATAAATAAATTAATTAATTATCAACAATAAAAATCATTACATTTCCCTGGTTTTACTTTTTAATTATTTGTGATAATATAATTTGTAGAGTGATAGTGATTCTCCCAATCTTGCTACACTCCGTATGATAACCTAACATACTCCGAGAGGAGGAGCCCGACCTTGGCTCCTCCTTTTGGTTTTTATAAGAAAACAAAACGCCTCGCGCCGCATTTTGCGACGTGGGGCGTTTTTGCGTGCTAGGTTACACAGATAACATGCTCCCCAACCGCAGGCCTAGTGGCTAAGTACGGGCAATGAACGATGCTTATCGCATCAACCCTTGCCCTAGCTTAGCCCACGGCCTGCTTTATGGTTGGGTCGCACTTCTTAATTATCAATCTCTTCATCCGTCTGCAGGACGGCCATGAAGGCGGCCTGCGGCACTTCAACCTTGCCGACGGCCTTCATCCGCTTCTTCCCGCGCTTTTGCTTATCCAAGAGCTTGGCCCGCCGGTCGGGGTCCCCAGTGTGGATCCGGGCGGTCACGTCCTTGCGGTAGGCCTTGATGTTGGTCCGGGCGATGATCTTGGAACCAATTGCGGCCTGAACCGGGATTTCGAAGTTTTGCCGCGGGATGATCTTCTTGAGCTTGGAGGCAATCTCACGGCCCCGTTCCTCGGCAAAGTCGCGGTGGGAAATGAAGCTCAAGGCGTCGACGCGGTCCCCATTCAAGAGGATGTCGATCTTGACCAGGTCGGACGGCCGGTAATCGTCGATCTCGTAGTCCAAGGAGGCGTAACCACGCGTCGAGGACTTGAGGCGGTCAAAGAAGTCGTAGATGATTTCCGACAGCGGGATGTGGTAGATCACGTTGACCCGGGTGTCAGACAGGTATTCCATCGTGTCGAACTGGCCCCGCTTGCGTTGGCACAGCTCCATCACGGCGCCGACGTAATCGTTAGGTACCATGATCGAGGCCTTGACGAATGGTTCTTCGATCGACTTGATCTCGGTGACGTCCGGCATTTCGGCCGGGTTTTCGACGTTTTTGGTTGACCCGTCGTGCAAGTTGACGTGATAGGTCACCGACGGGGCGGTGGTGATTAAATCAAGGTCAAACTCGCGCTCCAAGCGTTCTTGAATCACGTCCATGTGCAACATCCCGAGGAAACCACAGCGGAACCCGAAGCCCAGGGCCTGGGAGCTTTCCGGCTCGAAGGTCAGGGCGGCGTCGTTTAACTGGAGCTTTTCTAAGGCGTCACGCAGGTCGTTAAACTTGGCGTTGTCGGTCGGGTACAGCCCGGCGTAGACCATTGGCTGCATCTGGCGGTAACCGGCCAGGGGCTTATCGGTCGGGTGGTTGGCGTCGGTGATTGTGTCCCCGACCCGGGCGTCCTTGATGTCCTTAATGGCGGCGGTCACATAACCAACGTCGCCGGCCATCAAGAAGTCGCGGGCCAGCGGTTTGGGCGAGTTGATGCCGACTTCGGCCACTTCGTAAACCGCCTTTGAGTTCATAAACTCGATCTTATCGCCCTTCTTGACGGTCCCCTCCTTGACCCGCACGGACAAGACCACCCCGCGGTAGTCATCGTACTTGGAGTCAAAGATCAGGGCCTTGAGCGGCGCCTCTAAATCGCCGGTCGGCGCCGGGATGTCTTGGACGATCTTTTCTAAGACCTGGTCGACGTTGACCCCGGTCTTAGCCGAGATGTCGACGGCCTCGTCGGTGTCTAAGCCAATTTCGTCTTCGATCTGCTTTTTGGTCCCCTCCGGATCAGCGGACGGCAGGTCAACCTTGTTGATGACCGGCAGGATCTCCAGGTCATTATCGATCGCCAGGTAGGTGTTGGCTAAGGTCTGGGCCTCGACCCCCTGGGTGGCGTCGACGACCAAAATCGCCCCTTCACAGGCGGCCAAGGAGCGCGACACCTCGTAGGAGAAGTCGACGTGACCCGGGGTGTCAATTAGGTGGAAAATATAATCCTGGCCGTCCTGGGCGTGGTAAGTCAGGGCGACGGCGTTTAACTTAATCGTGATTCCGCGTTCCCGTTCCAGGGGCATGTCGTCTAAGATCTGGTTTTTCATTTCGCGCTTGCTGATCGTGTCGGTCATTTCTAAAATCCGGTCGGCCAGCGTCGATTTCCCGTGGTCGATGTGGGCCACGATCGAAAAGTTGCGAATTCGCTGTTGGCGTTCCTTCATTGCTGCTAAATCCATGCACTATGCCTACTTTCTTCCGTAAAGTCTGCTTCTAGTATAGCAAAGACCGCCCGCCGGCGCCAAATTATGCTTGTTGCTTGAGCCAATCGGCCACCAGGGCCTGCATGACGGTGGTGTCTTCTGCGGGCCCAATCGTCAGGCGCAGCCAGTCCGGTTGCAAGTGGCGCCGGACCTGGAAGCCCTTCTCCAACAGGGTTTGGGCCAGGTCAGCGGCGTTTTTGACCGTGAAGTAAATGAAGTTGGCCTGACTCTTAAAGTACTTAACCCCCTGCTGGTCAAAGAAGTCTTCCCACTTGGCCCGCTCAACCGCATTCTTGGCGGCCGCTTCCTTGACGAAGTCCTGGTCCCTTAAAGCGGCCACGGCCGCTACCTGGGCCAGGGTGTTGAGGTTGTAAGGGAGCCGGATCTTTTGCAAAATCGCCGCCAATGCGACCGGCATCACGGCAAAGCCGACCCGGACGTTGGCCAACCCGTAGGCCTTAGAAAGGGTCCTTAAAACCGCCACGTTTTGGTACCGCTTGACCAGCGGCAGGCAGGTCGCCTTGGCCGGGTCGTCAGCGAAGTCCAAGTAGGCCTCGTCAATGAACACCAGGGTGTCTTTAGGGACTTGGCGCACGAAGTCCTCAATCGCCTGGGGGCTTTCCAAGACCCCGGTCGGGTTATTGGGGTTGCAGATCCAAACCAACCGGGTCGCCTCGTTAATCACGGCCAGGGCGCCGGCAAAGTCGAAGTGGCCGGTCGCCGGGTTAACGGGCACCTCCTTGACGGCCGCCCCCTCAACCGTGGCGTGCAGTGCGTACTCGGAAAAGGCGGGCTTGGCGACCACCACCTGATCGTCCGGGGTCAAAAAGGCGCGGGCCACCAATTCGATGATTTCGTCGAGGCCGACGCCAAAGACCAGCTGGTCGCCGGCAACGTTTAACTGCTGGCCGACCAGGGCCCGTAACTCGCTGGCGTCTCCGTCTGGGTAACGGTTGAGCGCCCCGTCGTTAATCGCATTGATCAGGGCCTCTTTAACCAACGGCGAGGTCCCGTACGGGTTTTCGTTGGCCGACAGGCGGGCCAGGCGCTTTAAGTGGTACTTGCTTTTAACCCGTTGAACCGGTTCTTCTGGCACGTAGCTTTGAATTTGGTTGATCCCTGCTTTCATTCCCCTACCCCCTTATAAGTCCTTAATCTCCGGGCGGTCCTTAAAGTCGCTCATCAAGCCCTCGCGCTTGCCTAGCTCCTCTTTGATGTCATCGTAGGTCAGCCCCTGTTCAACGAGCAGGACCATCAGGTGGTACAAGAGGTCGGCCGTTTCGTACTGGAGCTCGGCGGTGCCTTCGTTTTTGGCGGCCACAATCACCTCGGTGGTTTCCTCGCCGACCTTCTTTAAAATCTTGTCTAACCCCTTAGTGAAGAGGTAATCGGTGTACGACCCCTCCTTGGGGTTGGCCTTTCTGGCGGCGACCATTTGGTATAAGCTTTCTAAATCTTGCATCTTAATCTTCCTTTCCCTGCACCTGGTTGAAAAAACAAGACCGTGCCCCGGTGTGGCAAGCCGGGCCGGCCGGGTCTACTTTGACCAAGAGGGTATCTTGGTCGCAGTCCAACCACATTCCCTTGACGACCTGGGTGTTGCCAGAAGTCGCCCCCTTGTGCCAGAGTCCCTGGCGTGAACGTGACCAAAACCAGGTCTCCCCGGTTTGCTTGGTCAGCCGGTAGCTCGCTTCGTTCATCCAGGCGACCATTAACACGTCCTTGGTGGTTGCGTCCACCACCACCGTCGTTAAGAGCCCCTTTGTAAAGTCTGGTTCCACCGGACCGGCACCCCCTTTTTAATCAGGTCCTCTTTGACCTGGGCAATCGTTAGCTGCTGAAAGTGAAAGACGGAAGCGGCCAGGGCCCCGGTGACCCCCGAGTTCAAAAAGACGTCGGCAAAGTCATCGATCTTCCCGGCCCCCCCGGAGGCGATCACCGGCACGTCGACGGCCGCCGTTAGTTCCTTGTAAAAGGCGGTGTCGTAACCATCCTGGGTGCCGTCCTTGTCCATCGAAGTGACCAGGAGCTCCCCCGAGCCCAGGGAAACGACCTGCTTGGCCCAGGCAAGCGCCTCGAGGCCGGTGGGCTTGGTTCCCCCGTGGGTGTAAACCATCTTTTGCCCGGTCGCCGGGTCGGTTTTGACGTCAATGGCGGTGACGAGACACTGGTTACCAAACAGGCGGGCGCCCGCACTGATCAGGTCCGGATCGGCCACGGCCGAGGAGTTTAAAGAAACCTTATCGGCCCCGGCCAACAGGAGGGCCCGCATGTCTTCAACTGAGCGGATCCCACCGCCGACCGTTAGCGGCATAAAGACCTGCCGGGAGACGGCGGCCACCATGTCGACGGTCGCCTGACGGCCCTGGTTAGTGGCGGTGATGTCTAAAAAGACCAGCTCGTCGGCCCCTTGTTCCTGGTAGCGGCGGGCAATCGCTACCGGGTCACCAACGTCCACCAGGTTGACAAAGTTGACCCCCTTTTTAACCCGGCCATCGGTCACGTCTAGGCAGGGGATAATTCGTTTAGTCAGCATTGGCGTTGGCCTCCTTAATCTCCTCGAGCGTCAGCGTCCCCTCAAACATTGCCCGGCCGACGACCGCTTCTTTGACGCCGACTCGCTTGAGGGCGTCAATGTCTGCTAGGTTGCGGATCCCGCCGGAGACAATGATGTTGGTGGTTGGGAACTGGGCCTGCAAGTCGCCGAGCAGGTTCAAGTTGGGACCTGCCATCATCCCGTCCTGGGCAACGTCGGTAACGATGAAATTAACGGCGCCCGCTTCCACCAGCCGGCCAATTAAGGTTACCATTGGCACCGTCGACTGGCTGAGCCAGCCTTCCGTGGCCACCATCCCATCCTTGCCGTCGACGCCGATCACAATCCGGGCGCTACCCCAGTCATTTAACACCCGGCGGGTCAGCTGGGGGTCCTTGACGGCCACCGAGCCCAAGATGACCCGGTCAATCCCCAGCTTTAAGTAGTCGGCGACCGCCTGGGCGGTCCGGATCCCGCCGCCCAGCTCGATCATGCCGGTAAAGGAGTCGCGGATTGCTTTGACCACCGCCTGGTTAGCCGGGTGGCCGAGTCGGGCGCCATCCAGGTCGACTAAGTGGAGGCGGTCGATCCCCACCGCCTGAAAGCGTTCTACCTGGGCCAGGGGGGTGTTTTCAATTAGGGTCGCTTGGTCAAAATCGCCCTGCTTCAAACGGACGCTTTGGCCGCCCTGCAGGTCAATGGCTGGGTTAATCATTTTTCTACCCCCTTTAAGAATTGCTCTAACAAACCGAGGCCGACCGTGCCGCTCTTTTCGGGGTGAAACTGCATTCCCACCACGTTGTCTTTTTGAACGATCGCCGGCACCAGTACCCCGTAATCGACGACCGAGACGACGTTTTGGACCGGCGTCTGGGCGTAATAGGAGTGGACAAAGTAGGTAAATTCCCCGTCAACCTGCCGGTAGGCGCTCGCCGGGTTGACCAAGCGGTTTTGGTTCCAGCCCACTTCGGGCACCAAGAGGCCCGGTTGCTTGGGCAACTCCACGACTTGGCCGGGGATAAAACCGAGGCCAGCGGTTTGGCCGTATTCGGTCGAATAATCAAAGAGCATCTGCATCCCTAAGCAGATTCCCAAGAAGGGTGTGCCCTTTTTCACCGCTTCTTTAATTGGCTCAACCAACCCCCGTTGCTTCAAGTTGGTCATTGCCGCGTTAAAGGCGCCGACGCCAGGGAGGATCAGGCCGTCGCTGGCTAAAATTTTAGCCGGGTCGGCGGTTAAGGTCGCCTGCACCCCCAGGTAGGCAAAGGCCTTTTCGACGTTATAGGTGTTGCCGGCCCCGTAATCAATGATCGCAAGCATTAAATGACCCCCTTCGTGGAGTTAACCCCCTCAATCGCCGGGTTAATCGTGACCGCCTGGCGCAGGGCGCGACCGGTCGCCTTAAAGAGCGCTTCGATTTTGTGGTGGGTGTTACGCCCGTACAAGACCCGGGCGTGCAGGTTCATCTCGGCGGCAAAGGCCAGGGCCTGGAAAAAGTCCTCGGTAACCTCGGTTTCGAAACTACCCAGCCGCGGGTTGGTCAGTTCGGCGTCAAAGACCAGGTAGGAGCGCCCCGACAGGTCGACGACCACCTGGGCTAGGGTTTCGTCCATTGGCACCATGGCGTCGCCGTAGCGTTCGATTTGGACTTTGTTGCCCAGCGCCTCCTTGAGGGCCTCGCCAAGCACAATCCCAGTGTCTTCGACCGTGTGGTGGGCGTCGACTTCTAGGTCACCGGTTGCCTTGACCACCAGGCCAAAGCGGCCGTGCTTGGCCAACAAGTTCAGCATGTGGTCGAAGTAGCCGACCCCGGTATCAATTTGGATCCCGCTTTGTTGGTCCAGGTTGAGGCTAACCTCGATTTGGGTTTCCTTGGTTTGGCGTTTAATGGTGGTAGTTCGCATCTTAATCTCCCTCCTTAAAACGGGCTTCAACGGCGCGGGCGTGGGCCTCCAGCCCCTCGGCCCGGGCCAAGTCGGCGACTTCTTGCACCACCCCGGCCAGGGCGGCTTCGGTGTATTGCAAGAACTGGGTCCGCTTAACGAAATCGTACACCCCTAGTGGTGAGGCAAAGCGGGCGGTTCCCCCGGTTGGCAAGACGTGGTTTGGCCCGGCTAGGTAATCGCCGAGCGGCTCGGAGGCGTAACGGCCCAAGAAGACCGAGCCGGCGTTTTGCACCTTGCCCATCGCGGTGATCGGGTCCTGGACCTGGAGTTCCAAGTGCTCCGGGGCAATCGAATTCATCAGTTCAATCATTTCGTCTTGGTCCGCCATTACGGCAATGAAGCTACGGTTGGCGATCGCTTCCTGGGCAATTTCCTGACGTGGCAGGTTTTTTAACTGCTGGTCAACGGCGGCGGAAACGGCCTCGGCCAGTTCCACGCTGTCGGTGACTAGCATCGCCCGGGCGCGCCGGTCGTGTTCGGCCTGCGATAAGAGGTCGGAGGCCACTTCGTCCGGGTTGGCGTTGCCGTCCGCGATGATCCCGATTTCCGACGGCCCGGCCACCATGTCGATGGCGACCTGGCCAAAAACCTGTTGCTTAGCGGTGGCGACGAAGATGTTCCCCGGGCCAACGATCTTATCGACTTGCGGGATGCTTTCGGTCCCGTAGGCTAAGGCGGCGATCGCTTGGGCACCCCCGACTTGGTAAACGGCGTCGACGCCGGCCAGGTAGGCGGCAGCCAGCACCGTCTGGGAGATCCCCTCCCTTTGCGGCGGCGTGACCATCACCAACTTACCGACCCCCGCTAGCTTGGCGGGAATCGCGTTCATCAGGATCGTCGACGGGTACGCGGCGGTGCCCCCCGGCACGTAGAGGCCCACCCGGGCTAAGGGGGTCACCTTTTGGCCCCGCACCACCCCGGGCGTGGTTAAATCGGCAAAGCCGTTCTCAATTTCTTGTTGGTGGAAGCTAGTGATGTTGGCCTTAGCGGTGGCCAGGGCGTCCTTGAGGTTTGACGGCAGGGTTTGGTAGGCCGCCTCCAGTTCGGTTTGTGGGACCGCAAACTCTTTAACGTCGACCTTATCAAACTGGGCGCCGTAATTGCGGAGGGCGGCGTCGCCTTCTTGGCGGACGGTTTGGATGATCTCGGCAACCGTTGCGACAATCTGGGGGTCGACGGTGGCGCTGGTGTAGTCGTCCACGATTTGCTTCATTTCGGTGAGGTTCTTTTGGTAAATCTTCATGTTAGTTTCCTCCCTTGAGGGTGGTGACAAAGCGGTAAATCTCGTCCCGTTTTTGCTTGAGGGCCAGCGGGTTGGCCACTAACCGAGTCGAAACCTGATCGAGGCGGTCGTAAATGACTAGGTGGTTTTCCTTCAGCGTCCGGCCGGTTTCGGTGATGTCAATAATGGCGTCGGCCAGGCCAATTAAGGGGGCTAACTCCACCGACCCCTCCAACTTGATGATGGCGACGTCTTGGCCGCGGCGAGCAAAGTAGCGTTGGGCGACCCGGGGGTACTTGGTGCCGATCACCTTGCGCCCCGGGCGGTCGGGGTCAAAGTCTTCGGTTGAAGCCAGGATAAATTGGCACTGACCGGTTTTTAGGTCCAAGAGTTCGTCACTTTCGGCGTCTTGTTCCATCAGGATGTCGCTGCCGACGATCCCCAGGTCGACCACCCCGTTGGTCAGGTAGGTTAAGACATCCGGCCCCTTGGCGAGGATGAACTCAAACTGGTCGGCCACTTCGATGATCAAGCGGCGCTGCTTGTTTTCTAAGGGGCTGGTGTCAAAGCCCCGCTGGGCCAGCAGGGCGGTGAACTGTTCTTCCACCCGCCCCTTGGTTAAGGCGATTTTAAGCATCGATTAAGTCCCCCTCTTCGTTCATGACTTTAAGTTGCTGGCCGGTTGCCGCTGCTTGGGTGCGGGCCGCTACCAAACTGTCGGCCAGACAGGCCTCGTAGGCAGGATCCCCCCCGTAGCGCTTGGCAAAGGTCGGCCAGTCGGCTAGTTGGCAAAAGACTAGGGTTGGCTTCGCTTGGTCCCTCGGGGCGCTCCGTTCCAACAGCTGGGCGATGAGGGTTACGTCAATCCCCAGCCCAATCGCCGGTTCGCTCTTTTCCTGGAAGTTGGCCAGGAGGTTATCGTAGCGGCCCCCCGATACCAGGTAGGTACTGGTTTTGTCGGCGTAGGCCTTGAAGGTCACCCCGGTGTAGTAAGCCTGCGGTGCGGCGGTCGAAAAGTCGACCAAGAGCTCTTGGTCGCCCAGCTGGGCCACCAACTTGGCGAGGTCCAACACCTCCTGCATCGCCTCCCTGGCCGCTGGGTTGACCCACAGCGGCGCCACCATTTTTTCGACCACGTCCGCCTTACCAAACAGCCAGGTCCACTCCGCCAAGAAGGGGTAGTGGCGCTCCCGTTTAAAGGGGGCAATCGCCGCCTCGTAGTCGGGGACGTTTTTGTTAAAGAGGGCGGCCTTGATCGCTTCTTTTTGCCGCTCGCTGGCCGGCAAGTCGGCTAAGACCAGGTCGGCTAGCCTGGCCTGCCCCAGTTCCACCAGCAGCCGCCCGTTAAAGAGGTCCCGGTTTAACTCGCTGATCACCGTTAGGCACTCCAACTCGGCCCGGCGTGATTGAAAGCCAACCAGTTCGATCCCCGCTTGGGTGGATTGGTTATAAAGCCCGGTCAGCTGGCGGTTCCGGCGGAACTGCTCGCCCACGTAGGCAAAGCTGGTGGGCAAGCTGACGTTAGTCGTCACCAAAAAGCGGGCGATCGGCAGGGTCAGGTCCGGGCGTAGCACCAAGTCCTGACCATCGGCTTCTAAGATCCGGTAGAGGCTTTCGGCCTGCAACTCGTAGGGGCCAAAGACGTCCCGGTATTCCAACAGGGAGGTCTCGATCAGGGTGTAGTGATGTCGTTGAAACAGGCCCGTTAGGTAATGACGGACGCTTTCCTTTTGGGTCGCTTGGGGACCAAAGTTGTCCCGCAAGCCAGCTGGTAACTTGTAATCTTGCATCAAACTCAACCTCCTTTGGAATAAAAAACGCCCCCTTGCATTGCTGCAAGAGGGCACAGGAGCACGGTTCCACCTCCGTTCACCCCTCCCTCACGAAAGGGGCCTCACGTTGAAGCTAACTTCAACCCTGCTAACGGGTGGTCCCGGGCCGACCTACTCCGTTCAGCCGTCCAGTTCCCAGGTGTGGTTCGAAGCGGGGGTCAATCGCCATCCCAGCGCCGGCGACTCTCTGCTTGGGAGCCCCACTCCTACTCTCCTGGTCCTTACTCATTTTTTACTCACTAAATTTTAATAGAAATATACGCCACTTTTTTTAAAAGGTCAAACCTTTTGGCTAAATTTTTCAAACAAGTGGTAGGCGTGCCCCACCTCGACCGTGGCGTGGGCGTCGGAACCAAAGACCAACGGCAGCCCCAATTCCTTGGCCCGGGCGGCGATTTCCCACCCCGGGTAAAAATCGTTGCAATCGGCCTTAAACAGCCCGGCGGTGTTGAAATCAATTTCCCAGTCGTCGGCGACCATTTGGGCCAACAGGCGCTCAATGGCTTGCCAAGTGGTGGCGTCAAAGTCGGTGTCGAGGCCGAAACGGTCCTGGTACTTTTTAATCAAGGTTAGGTGGCCCAAGCGCTTCGGGGCGTTGGGCCCTAAGTCGCAGTTAACCGCCCGTTGCAACTGGCTGAAGTAATAGCGGTACAGTTCCTGGGGCTGGGTGATCAACTCGCCAAAGCCCTGCTCTAGTTCCTCGGGGCTATAATCGACCCCGTAATAGCGGCCGTCGCGGCCCGGCAAATAGTGGACCGACAAGATGCCGCCGTCAACTTGTGGGCCGTAGTGGTCCCAAAAGTGGCGGCGGTCGGCTTCAAAACCGGCCAGGTAATCCAACTCAAAGCCGATGTGGACCTTAATTTGAGCGGCGAAGCGTTCCTTGATCTGGTTGGCTAATTCCAGGTAGTCATCGACCTGGTCAATTCTTAACGAGGCGGTTTGGATGTCATCTAAGGGGCCCCCGAAGGCATCGCTAAAGTTCACCGGCAACGGGGCGTGCTCGGTCACCCAGTAGTCGGTAAAGCCCAGCTCGATCGCCCGTTCCACCATCGCTTCTAAGTGGTCACCACTGCCGTGCGGGCACAACTCGGTGTGGGTGTGGCCATCAACTTTCATAAAAAAACCTCCTGCCTAAAATTGTCACTAGTATACGCTTGGCCAACTAAAAAAGCACCCGTCAATGAAGTGCCTTAATGATTGTTTAACGAACTAGAGGGAAGTGCGGACCAACCATAAAGCAGGCCGTGGGCTAAGGATAGGACACAGGTTAGCGCGTCAGCGGTGTCCTTGATTCTGCCAAGGAGGTGATTCCCCACTCTATACTTACCGAACCAAAATCCCCTTTTCGAGTAGGGTCTCTTTGACCTCGCTAATCGTCATCTGGTCGAGGTGGAAGGCCGAGGCGGCCATCGCCCCGGTGACCCCGGAGTTGACAAAGACCTCTTCAAAGTCCGCCGTCGAGCCGGCCCCGCCCGAGGCCACCACCGGAATGGTCAGGGTGGTGGTCAAGTCACGATAAAAGGCGGTATCGAAGCCGTTTTCGGTCCCATCACGGTCCATCGAGTTAACCAGGAGCTCCCCGACCCCCAGCTCGACGACCCGCAAGGCCCATTCGTAAGCATCGAGTTCGGTGTTGCCCGGGGTGCAAACGATCTTGCGGTTGGTACGCGGGTCGACGTGGTAATCCAGCATGGCGACGATGCTTTGGTTACCAAAGACCTGGGCGACCTTGGGAATAAAGTCCGGCGCCATGATTGACCGGGTGCTAATCCCCACCTTATCGGCCCCGGCTAACAACAGGTTTCTAACCTCCGCGACCGTCCGCACGTTGCACACGACCGTCATCGGCATAAAGACCTGTTGGGAAATGGCCTCGACCATATCCAGTAATTCCTGGCCACCGCCGGCCTACTTGGATCCGTGATGAAAACCAGGCCGTCCGTACCGTTTTCCTGGTACTTAAAGGCCAGCTCGACCGGGTCGCCAACGTCCAATAGTCGCTCGCTGCCCAGTAGGCGCTTTTTGACCCGACCATCAATCACGTTTAAGCACGGCAAAATCCGCCTCGTCAGCATCCGCTTCACCTCCCCTACTTACGTAACTCACCTTGCCACCACTCCTTCGAGAAAGTCATTTAATAAATTCAAGCCCATTGGCCCGCTCTTTTCGGCTTGAAACTGCATCCCGACCACGTTGCCCCGGTGAACGATCGTCGGGATGACGACCCCGTATTCGGCCGTGGCGACAATGTTTTGGGGCGCCGTTTGGACGTAATAAGAGTGGACAAAGTAGGTGTACTCCTCATCAATTTGGTTAAAGCGACTGACCGGGTTTTCCAGCCGGTTCATGTTCCAGCCGACAATCGGCACCGGCAGTTGCGGGGTGCTCGGGATTTCGGTCACCCGGCCCTTAATTAAGCCCAGGCCGGGAATTAAACCGCCCTCCGTTGAGTAATCAAATAGCAACTCCATGTCGAGCCCGATCCCCAGTAAGGGAACCCCCTGTTCCACCGCCCGCCGGATGGGTCCGATCAGGTGGCGTTGCATGAAGTTGGTCATCCCGGACTGGTAGGTGCCGATCCCGGTTAAAATGATTCCATCGCTAGAAACAACTTGTTTGGCGTCGTTGGTCAATACCGTCTTTGCTCCCAATTAGGCAAACGCCTTTTGGACACTATGAGCATTGCCCGCGCCGTAATCAATAAGTGCAAGCATTGGCCCTCTATCGACCCCCACCCGGGCCGACTCCTTTCTTCTCTTTTGTGTGTATTTCTCCCGTGTAGCCGATTAGTAACAAAAAGCCCCCCTGCATGATAAGCAAGGGGACTCCCGAGTACGATTTGCCCGAACCCCGCTCGTGGTGGGGTTCTTCCTTGCTGATTGGGGACGCTATCGCTAACCCCAGCCCTACTTCAGCCGTTACTCATCGTCTACATATTCTCTATCCAAATAATAACCCAAAACCGCTTAATTAGCAAAAATTATTGTGCAAACAAAACAAAAAGCGCCCTTTTAGAGCGCCTTTATTAAACAATTAATGATCGAAAGCTAACCATCTTATTTATTATCTTCGAAGGCATCCTTAAGCTTATCAAAAAATCCCGCTTTGACGCCCTTCACGTCTTCACCAGAGGCCGCCGCAAAGGCCAGCATCGCCTCGCGTTGGCGCTTGTTCAAGGTCTTTGGCGTTTTAACGTGAACGGTGACGTATTCATCGCCATTCCCGTTACCATTGACCCGCGGAACCCCCTTGCCACGCAGGCGGAACTTGGTTTCCGACTGGGTCCCGGCCGGGATCTTCAAGTCAACGTCGCCGTGAACGGTCTTGGCTTGAACGTGGTCCCCCAGGGTCGCCTGGGAAATCGAGATGTCTTGGTCGACGTAGATCGTGTTGCCATCCCGCTTGAAGTCGCGGCTCGGCGTGACCCGGAAGACGATGTACAAGTCACCGTATGGGCCGCCGTTCTTGCCGGCTTCCCCTTGGCCCTGCAGACGCATCTGCTGACCATCGTCAATTCCTTGCGGCACCTTCACCTTGAGTTCGTGCCGTTCCTCAGTTACCCCGGTACCGTGACAGGTGTCACACTGGTCGGCCGGGTCGATCACTTGGCCCTTACCGCCACAGGTTGGGCAGACTTCTTGGGACTGCATCATCCCCATCATCGTTTGCCGTTGCCGAAGGACGTACCCTTGGCCGTGACAAGTGGAACAGGTGTGGGCGGACTTGCCCGGCTTAGCCCCCGACCCGTGACAGGTGTGGCACTCGGCGGACCGGTTGTACTTGATCGAAGTCTCCTTACCAAAGACGGCATCCATGAAGTCCAGGGTCATCGTGTACTGGAGGTCGCGCCCTTGTTGTGGTGCGGACGGATCACGCCGGGCCCGGCCCCCACCAAAGATGTCACCAAAGATATCGGAGAAGTCGCCAAAACCACCCTGGCTGAAGCCGCCCTGGCCAAAGCCACCGAAGCCACCTTGACCGCCAAAACCGCCCGCTTGGGAGCCGGTCGTGCCAAACTGGTCGTATTGGGCCCGCTTTTGGTCGTCACTCAAGGTTTCGTAGGCCTCGTTTATCTTTTTAAACTTTTTTTCGGCGCCCGGCTCGTGGTTTACGTCCGGGTGGTACTTGGCCGCCAACTTCCGGTAGGCCCGCTTAATTTCGGCCTCCGAGGCGTCCTTTTTGACACCGAGAACGTCGTATAAATCTTCTTCTGCCATGAATACCTCTCACTAAATTTTGTAGGTTATTATCGCACAGTTCACCATAGCAAGTAAAAGCCAAAGTCCGGTTTCCTGGCCTTTGGCTTCTTGCTCAATTATAGGACCTAATTACTTCTTGTCGTCGGGGTTAACTTCTTCAAAGTCCCCGTCAACGGTCTTGTCGTCGTCCTTCTTGCCGTCACCTTGGTCGCCAGTTGGTTGGCCACCGTTAGCTTGGTTTTCTTGTTGGGCTTGTTGGTACAACTTAACGGTCAGGTCCTGAACGATCTTGTTTAAGTCATCCTTTTTGGCCTTCATGTCCTCTAAGTTGTTGTCGTCCTTCGCCTTTTGCAGGGCGTCCTTGGCGTCTTGGGCCTTCTTGATTTCGTCGTCGGAAACCTTCCCCTTAAGTTCTTCTAAGGTCTTGTCGGTTTGGAAGAGGAGTTGGTCGGTTTCGTTACGTAAGTCGGCTTCTTCCTTCTTCTTCTTGTCGGCTTCGGCGTTGGCTTCGGCGTCCTTTTTCATCCGTTCGATTTCTTCGTCGGACAAACCAGAGTTGGACTTGATGGTGATGTTTTGCTTCTTGTGGGTCCCTTGGTCTTCGGCAGAAACGTTGACGATTCCGTTCTTGTCGATGTCAAAGGTTACCTTGATTTGCGGAACACCACGTGGTGCAGGCGGAATGTCCGTCAGTTGGAAGTTCCCGAGCGTCTTGTTGTCGGCGGCCATTGGGCGTTCACCCTGGAGGACGTGAATGTCAACGGCTGGTTGGTTGTCCGCGGCCGTGGAGAAGACTTGGCTCTTGGAGGTTGGGATGGTGGTGTTGCGGTCGATCAGCTTAGTGAAGACGCCCCCCATCGTTTCAATCCCGAGGGACAGCGGCGTCACGTCGAGGAGAACGACGTCCTTAACGTCACCGGTTAAGACCCCACCTTGGATGGCGGCCCCGAGGGCAACGGCTTCGTCCGGGTTGATTGAGTGGTTTGGTTCCTTACCGGTCAAGGACTTCACCATTTCTTGAACGGCCGGGATCCGGGTGGAACCACCGTTTAAGATCACTTCGTCAATGTCTGAGAAGCTGAGTTCGGCGTCCTTTAAGGCGTTTAGAACCGGTTGCTTAGTCCGTTCAACCAGGTCGTTAGTCAATTGGTTGAATTGGGCCCGGGTTAAGGTCTTTTCCAAGTGGAGCGGACCGTTGTCGCCGGACGTGATGAACGGCAGGGAGATTTGGGCTTCTTGAACCCCGGAAACGTCCTTCTTGGCCTTTTCAGCGGCGTCCTTGAGCCGTTGAAGGGCCATCTTGTCTTGGGACAGGTCGATGCCGTTTTCTTGCTTGAAACCGTCAATCAGCCAGTCCATGATCTTTTGGTCGAAGTCGTCCCCCCCGAGGTGGGTGTCCCCGTTAGTAGAGAGCACTTGGAAGACCCCATCCCCGAGTTCGAGGATCGAAACGTCGAAGGTCCCACCACCAAGGTCGTAAACCAGGATCTTTTCGTCCCTGTCCTTCTTGTCCAGCCCGTAAGCCAACGAAGAAGCGGTTGGTTCGTTGATGATCCGCTTAACGTCTAAACCGGCGATCTTCCCGGCGTCCTTGGTAGCTTGACGTTGGGCGTCGTTGAAGTAAGCCGGCACCGTGATCACGGCTTCGGTCACCGTGTCACCGATGTAGTCTTCGGCGTACTTCTTGATGTATTGTAAAATCATGGCCGAAATTTCTTGCGGCGTGTACTTCTTGCCTTCGATGTCAACGGTGTAGCCGGCTTCACCCATGTGGCTCTTGATCGACTTGACCGTGTTCGGGTTGGTGATTGCTTGGCGCTTGGCCACTTCCCCAACTTGAACTTCACCGTTCTTAAAGGAAACAACGGACGGCGTGGTCCGGCCCCCTTCTGGGTTGGTGATAATCTTTGGTTCGTTACCTTCCATCACGGCAACGGCGGAGTTAGTAGTACCGAGATCGATACCAATAATCTTGTTACTTGCCATACTTAAATCCCTCTTTTAATTATTAATTTCAGTTTGTTACTGGGCCACGATCACCATGGCTGGGCGTAGGACCCGGTCATGCAAGACGTAACCGGCCTGGAGCACCTGCACAACGGTGTCCGGCTTTTGATCACCACTAGCAGCGACGGTTTGCACCGCTTGTTGCGTGGTCGGATCAAAGGGTTGGTTTAACGCCTCAACTTCTTTGATGTCGTGGTCGGCTAAGGCCTTTTCCAGGTGGTCGTGTACCATTTGGATCCCCTTCTTGAGTTGTTGACCGTTTTCGTCTTCAACTTCAATTTCCAGGGCCCGCTTTAAGTTGTCCAAAACCGGCAAAATGCCCTTGGCCAGGTCCTGACCATCGTACTTGAGCAGTTGCGCCTGTTCCTTTTTAAAGCGCTTGGTCATGTTTTGCATTTCGGCTTGGGCCCGCAGGTTCTGGTCCTTTTGGTCATCCAGTTGCTTGGTTAATTCTTCAACTTGCTTTTGCAAATCGGCAACTTTTTCGGTCTCCCCGGCCTTAGCCGCCGGTTCCTTGTCCGACGTCCGTTCCTGCTTAGCCTTTACTTCCCCCTCGTTTGAGGCTGCGGAAGCTTGGGAGTTCTTTTCCTCATCTTTTGCCATTTAATCCCTCCTAGGAGTCGTAATAGCGGCGGTAGTGGTCAAGTAAGCGCTTGGCCAGCTCGCGGCGGAAGGCATCCACCAACCCAATGGTCCTGGCGTAGGGCATCCGGGTCGGGCCTAAGACGGCGATGATACCTTCCCCATACTGGTCAACTTGATACTTTGCTGTGATCAAACTGTAGTCATCTAAGACCTGGTTGTCGGCAATCTCATTTCCAATCCGAACCGAGATATCGTGTTCGTCATCCGGATCCAAAATGGCCTGCAAATTGTTGCCGTGGTCCAAGAGCGCGTACAAGTCTTGGACCGCCGCCGGGTTTTGCTGGTTGGCAAAGCCTAGCAAATTCAACCGTCCCCCCACAAAGAAGCGCTCGTGAGCGGCCCGGGAAGCCACCGAATCAAAGATGTTCAAGAAGCCCTCGGGTTGGTGGAGGTGGCGGGTCACCTGCAACGGGATGTCCGTGACGAGGCGCTTAACCACCTCCGGTAAGGTTAGCCCGGTTAGCTGGTCGTTGATCAATCGGATGACTGCTTCCATGGCCTCGGTGTCGATCCCCCGGGGCAGGGTGAAGGATTGACTCTCCACGTCCCCGGTGTCCGTTACCAAGATGGCAATCACCTTTTGGTTGCCCAGCGGAACCAGGCGAAAACCACTTAGGCGGGCGTCCTTTTGCTCCGGCTTTAAGGTAAAGGCGGTGTAACTCGTCAGGTTCGACAAGAGGTCGGCCGAGTGCGAAACGATCTCATCAATCTTTTGGTACTCGGTACCCAACGAGTTTTGAATTACAATCAGGTCATTTTTAGTTACCGACAACGGATCCAGTAAGTGGTCGACGTAATAACGGTACCCCAGCTTGGACGGTACCCGCCCGGAACTGGAGTGCTCCTTTGTCACCAGCCCTTCGTGCTCTAACACCGCCATTTCGTTTCGAATGGTGGCCGAAGAGACCTTTTTGGCCAGGTGGTCGACAAGTGCCTTGGAGCCGACCGGTTGACCGGTCGTGGTGTATTGGCGTACAATCGCTTGTAGGACTTCTTCTTGACGTTTGGTTAGCATCTTGATCACTTCCTTTTAGCACTCTGGCCATCTAAGTGCTAAATACAATGTATAATATACCAACCGTCCCGTTAAAAGTCAACAAAAGTCAAAGATCTTTTCGCAATTTATCACCGAGGAACATCATGCCAGCAGATCACCGTTATATCCAGCCCCAAAGCGCCAAGGAAGCCATGGAGCTGATCCAAAAGCTTTTTAATTCATACCGCAACGCCCCGCTAACTAGCGAGCTATTGAACTACCATAATAACCTGGTTGCCCGTTTAAACGACGATATCATGGCCGCCGCTACCACCGAGGGTCCCAAGCGCGTCGAACAGCTGACCGGCATGATCAAGCTAATGCAAGCGTGGACCCGGATCCGGCTCAGTGGGCGCCCCTTCTTGGGCAAGATGCGCCACTTTAAACTAGAAGATGGCAACCAACCTAAATACAAGCGCCGGGTCCACAAGATAAACGGGACCAGCAACCACCGCGCTAGCCGCCACTAATTAAATCAATTATCACCGCCCCTCCCCGCGCCAAGTGCGTGGTGAGGGGCTTTTTAGTGGGGGCAACATGGGACCACTTTGTTAAAAATAATTACCTTTTGGTAGATTGCAAGAAATAACTTGAACAAATTTAGTAACGCAGATTACGCAAAAAGATCTCAATCGGTGTTCGCCAATTTAAACATTTGAGTGGTCGGCAATTCAAATACCAGTTAATTTGAATCAATTCATCATCGGTAATCTCATCAATCGGTTGACCTTTGGGAATGAAGCGGCGTAGTACTCGGTTGCGATTTTCATTACTGCCTCGTTCATGTGGTGAATAAGCGTGCGCAAAGTACAGCGGAACACCGGCCTGTTCTTCAATCAAATTGCTCCTATCCTAGTATTTGGTACATAAATTTCTGAACAGTTGTGCCATATAATTAATAAAACAAGATAGGAGCATTCCAATGAAACGATATCAAGATGATTTTAAAGCCAGCATTGTGAAGATGCATCGTGAAGAGAAAAGATCTATTCGCTCGCTTTCCGAGGAATACGGTGTTTCTCCAGCCGCAATTCATAACTGGGTTAAAGGCGCTAAATCAGTTGAGCTAGAAGACGGTACTGAAGTAACGTCCAAAGAATTCAAACAACTTCAAAAGGAAAATTAGCGATTAAAAGAGGAACTTGAAATTTTAAAAGTTGCGGCGGTGTTACTGGGAAAGCATTAGGACGAATTAATTGCCTTGTCTTCATAGAAGATCAGTTATTGCGACACCGCTTATCAATTATTCTTTCGGCACTGAAATTACCGTGCAGCACCTATTACCATTGGAAAAGATATCAGCCTAGTCAACACGAACGTGTTGATAATCAGCTCAAAGAAAAAATTAAATTGATTTGGGAAAATAATTATCGTGCCTATGGTTATCCACGAATAACGATGGTGCTTCGCAAGTCAGGCATCTGTGTTGGGTCAAAACGAATTTTACGATTAATGAGGGAAATGGAGATTCACTCTTTAATGAATCGGCGATTTAAAAGACCTGGCACTCATGTGGATCATTCACAACGCCCCAATTTAATCAAGCACCAGCCCAATGCAAGGATATGGCGTGCTGACATTACTTATTTGGAATTACGTCCAGGAACCTGGGTTTATCTCAGTTCTATTTACGAACCAAAGGTTCATCAAGTCCTTGCTTTCAAGATTGGTCGTCAGATGGAGGCGACGTTAGTTGTAGAAACGATTAATCAGGCGCTTGAATGTCATCAAAAGCCACAATATTTTCACTCTGACATGGGTTCACAGTACACCAGCAACGAAGTTGAAACTTTACTTGAACGGCATCAGATTAGCCACTCATACTCAAAACAAGGTTATCCTTATGATAATGGGCCAATTGAAGCCTTTCACTCATTGTTGAAGAGAGAGTTTGCCTTTCAAACAACTTTTTCCGATTTTGAGGACTTGGTAATCCGAACCTCAAATTACATCAGTTGGTTTAATTCCGACAGAATTAGAACGAGTGTTTAGAAAAAGATGTGCCATTTATTGACATAGAAGCAATATTTGAGACAGATACGCATCAAAAAAAAGGCAATTCATCACGCCCTTAAAAGAACGTGTTTCCTTGCCCGCTTTCAAAAAAAGCGTATCATTGAAAGCGTAATGATTAAAACGTTTTTTACAAACGTTATAGAGGGGAGAAGTTAATATGGACTTAGTCGAAGAACTAGTCAATGTTGTTGGTAAAAAAAATGTTATTACTAACAAAGCAAAATCTTTACGTTTTAGGAAAGGGTACCGCTCAGGTAAGGGCGATGCAGTTGCAGTCGTATTTCCAACCACTTTAATGGCAATGTGGCGTGTGCTTAATGTTTTGCATGATAACAATATTATCATTATTATGCAAGCAGCCAACACTAGTTTGACTGAGGGATCCGTACCAGCCCCAGGTTATGACCGTTCTGCAGTTGTTGTGAACGGCATGAAAATTAAAGATTTACAGTTAATCAATAATGGGGAACAAGTACTAGCATTCCCCGGTACGACACTGTTTCACTTAGAAAATGAATTGCGACCACTTAAACGTGAACCACATTCAGTCATTGGCTCATCTAATTTGGGTGCATCGGTCATTGGTGGTATTAACAACAATTCTGGTGGTGCTTTGATCAGAAGAGGTCCAGCTTATACAGAGCTATCATTGTATGTTTGGATTGATGAACATGACGAAATGCACTTAGTTAACCATTTAGGCATTGATTTGGGCAAAACGCCCGAAGAGATTATTACTAATTTGCAGAACCGCAATTTTGATTTGAATCAAGTACCACCTACTGAACATCATGCTTCAATGTTCCATCATGAACAGGTTTTGCGTGACGTTGAATCTGATAAGCCTATTCGATACAATGCAAATCCTAAAGAATTGTATGAAGTATCTGGATCGTCCGGTCACGTTGCGGCATTGGCTGTCCGCTTAGATACATTCCCAATGGATAAAAAAACACAAATGTTTTACATTGGAACGAATAATCCCGATGAGTTGGAAGATATTCGTCGCCATATTATGACGACATTCAAAGAATTGCCTGTTTCTGGTGAATATATGCATAAAAATGCTTATAAATTGGCCAAGAAATATGGTAAAGACTCACTAATTGTGATTGAAAAAATTGGTACGGGTCATTTGCCCCAAATGTTTGCGCTAAAAGCATGGGGCGAACGCTTTTTGAAGCACATTCCGTTTTTCAAACCTTATTTCCCAGATCGTTTGCTTCAAACATTAAGTAATTTATTTCCTAATCAAATGCCAAAGCGGTTAGATGATTATTACGAAAAGTACGACCATTACCTACAATTGAAAATGGCTGGTAATGGTATTGAAGAAGCGCGAGAGTATCTCAAATCTTATTTTGACAAAGCCAGTGGCGACTACTTTGAAGCCGATGCCAATGAGACCAGTAAAGCGGCAACTCACCGCTATGTAACAGCTGGGGTTGCGATTCGATATCAAGAATTAAAACAGGATAGTATTGACATTTTGCCACTAGATATCGCGTTGGCAAGTAATGATTATAAGTGGTTCGAGCATTTGCCTAAAGAGATTGAAGACAAAATAGAACACAAAATTTATTATGGTCACTTACTTGATCACGTTATGCACCAGGATTATATTCTAAAACCTGGCGTCGATGCGCATGAACTTAAAAAAGAAATGCTTAAAATTTTGGATGAGCGTCACGCTGTTTATCCAGCCGAACACAATGTTGGGCATCTATATTTGGCAGCACCGGCCTTAATCAAGCACTATAAGAAAAATGATCCAACTAATAGTTTCAACCCTGGCGTTGGTAAACAAACAATGTCTAAATATTGGGGCGAATACTAAAGGGTACTATCCCCTGTCAAGTTGACACTTATAAAAACGAAAACACAATTTTTCTTATCCGACCAAATCGTGGTAATATTCCGCCACGGTTTGGTCATTTCTTTTAGCGGAAATGAACTGATTCGTGAAGTACATTATTCCAGCACGAACCTGTTCCTGTAACTCTGCTAGAGTTTGCGCCTTTGGACGATGCTCGAGCCAGATGCTTTTAAAATCTGCCCACCAGTGTTCCATTACGGCGTTATCCGCTGGTGTCCCAGGCGCCGATAGGCTATGCCTTACCTTCTCCTGACGGAGAGCTTCGTTGTAATTGGTGGACGTATATGCCGCTCCACGATCCGTATGGATCATTTCTGGAGTGGTTCCACTAGCCTTAGCGGCTTGGTTAAAGACTTTGATTGCGGCTTCTCTGGTCTCCGTTGGTGAGATTAACCATGCTGCTGGCCGTTGTCCATATAGATCTAAGATGGCGTGTAGACGGACTTTATTAGCGGTCCCGTAAGTCAGTTCTGTTGTATCTGTTACCCAAACCTGATTCGGCTTTTCTTGCTTAAATTGCCGATTTAGTAGGTTTTCATCTTGATAGGTTTGTTTTGCTCCCTGGCGGTCCTTTTTTGGCTGCCGGTAATCCGCCCGAATTCCATTAATTTTCATAATCCTGCTAACCCGCTTAATCCCCACTCTGTAACTTAATCGGCCCTCTTTATTCAATAGACGAACCATCTTATCGTATCCAACACTATCTTAATGCCGTTTTTCGATTCGCTTGATCTCCTCCAGTACTTCCCGTTCCTGCTGTTCGCGTAGCGATAATCTACGATTTAACCATTTGTAATACGCTTGCCGACTGATTCCCGCAGCTCGGGCCGTTTCACTAACTGTGTACTCGCCACTGCTGGTCATTTCTTGAACCGCTTGATATCGTTTGGCCGCTTCACCTCCCGGTTGCTTATTTCGATCAATTTTTTTGAGAAGGCAATCTGAACCTCTCTTTCACGTAATTTAGCTTTGAGGCCCCGAATCTCTTTGAGTAACTGTTTCTCACGGTCGGCTGGTTGCCTACCCCTGGT
>OGGM01000328.1_pt1 | contig 38641 bp, 40 predicted proteins | sample 1571251 | NCBI WGS metagenome assembly OGGM01 (sample SAMEA2582076, study PRJEB24529) | metagenome | biome: Human gut stool | place: China | collected 2011 | reverse complement strand
CAGAGTCTCTATTTAACTTGTACACTTTTTATTCTAGGCCCATTGCCAGCATTTTGTTCATTGTAGATTATGATGTAACGACTCGTGGAGCTTTGCTGTGCTAACTCGGTGCCGTTTCTTAAATCGTTATATGCGTAGGCAGCCTGCATAACCTGTCCTAAGGAGATATGATTTTGGATAATTTTGGATATCCAGTAAGACGAGGGGGGAACCCTTATGGTTAGGAAGTGCATAGGCGAAATGGTAGGAAACTCCACTACGGCCATTAAAGTGGGTAGGCATTCCGCCGAAGTCAATGCCTTCGAAGTAGGTAATCACCTCATCAAAAAAGAGATTTTCAACGGTATCGCGCTTTGTGAATGTTAAGTTGTTAATTCGTAAAATAGCAGAAAGTAGGTTGAATTTCATCCGTTGCGTTATCTAAATGGTTAACTTGTGATGATTTTCGAAGCCAGTCGAAGTAATTATCGAGTAGGTTTTGGGTGGTAATTGCCATAACGAGGACCTCCGCTAATTAGGATCGTCAACAACTCTAATGTTAGTGTTGAAGTTATTATACTTGAGGAATTCTAAAAACGATGAAACAACTTGAGTAGAACTCAGATGCTTTGAAAGGCGATCAATGGGGATTGCAATCTCTCCATTAGTAAACCCATCAGTGAAAACATGGGCATGAGGGGTTGGAATACCGTGGTGAGTTTGGCCATTGATATCGACCCAAATCATAGGTTGATTGTTACCGTGTAAGAGAAGGTAGCTGAGGTTGTCTTTTCGCCGGTGTCCCTTACGATTTTGAATAATTTTAAAGTGCTCGCTTGGTTTTTGTTGCCCAAACTTAGCACAATAAAGTATATCACCACGGACAGAGTTTAAGTCTTTGGGGAGCTTGTGGAGATAAGAGTAAGTTGTAGAATCCATCGGAATTATCCTCCTGAGTTAGCGTTGATGGTTTTCTAACTATTAATTACGAGAATGGATGAAATAACGGTAAATAAAAAAGCAGCGCCCTTCCTGAAATGCAGGAGGGGCGTTGCCGTGTCAGCCATTAAAAATCCGGTAGTTTCTCGTATGCCAGGCGCTTGATGACCGTTTCTTGGTCCGGGTACTTAGCTAAGAGGTCAGCTTGGGTGAGCAGTTCGAAGTCGTGGTAATCAAAGCCGGGGGCCACGGCGCAAGAGACCAGGCCAAAGGAAGCGGGATCGGCGACTTCGGAACCAAAGATCGTGCCGGCCGGGACCCGGAACTGGAGGACTTCGCCAGCAGCGATATCGTGGCCAAGCTTAATCACCTCGTAAAAGCCGTTGGGGTAAAAGCAGTGGACCAAGATTGGTGCCCCGTCGTGGAAGTACCAAATCTCATCGTGCAAGAGGCGGTGGAGGTGGGAAGGCGAGCTACCGTCTAACAAGAAGTAGATCGAGGTGTATTCGTAACGGCTAGCCAAGGACGTTTGGTCGTAAGTGGTTTTGGCGCTGTGGTACACCTGGCGGTACCATCCGCCCTCGGGATGGGGCGTCAAGTTGAGCTGGGTAACGTAGTCGTTTTTGGTTGGCATCAAAATCCCTCCTTTAATTGGCAGGCAATCGTTAGGCTGATTGTAGCACAGACTAGTTGTCTTGTTCCCTTTCACATCGTTATCAAAATCGTAAAACATTTTCTAAACTACCGTGAATCGTTGGGCGAACACCCGCTAGATCGGTATAATGGATTTAACAATTGCAAGTGAAATGGGGGAAGCCATTATGGATAAAGTGAAGATATTAATCGTTGATGACGATAAAGAAATTGTTCAGCTATTAGAAATTTACGCCCGCAACGAAGGGTACGAACCAGTGACGGCTTACAATGGTAGGGACGCCATCACCAAGCTCAACACGATGCCAGACATTAGTTTGGTAATCCTGGATTTGATGATGCCGGAAATGAACGGGATGGACGTAATTCGCCAGGTGCGCAAGGACTCCTCGATTCCGATCCTGGTCCTGTCCGCCAAGACAGCCGACATGGACAAGATTCAGGGGCTGGTGACCGGGGCCGACGACTACGTTACCAAGCCCTTCAACCCGCTGGAAGTGATGGCGCGGGTCAAGTCCTTATTGCGGCGTAGCGAAAACCAGGTCACTAACGACAAGCCCGACGTCTTAAACGTGGGGCCGCTAGTGATTAACAAGGATTCCCACGAGGTTAAGACCTTAAAGGGGGACCAAATTCAGTTGACCGCGCTGGAATTTGGGATTCTCTACCTCTTGGCTAGTCACCCTAACCGGGTCTTTAGCGCCGACGACATCTTTGAACGGGTTTGGCAACAAGAATCGGTCGTCTCCGCCAAGACGGTCATGGTTCACGTTTCCCACCTGCGCGACAAGATTGAAGCCGCCACGGGGGGCGAAAAGGTGATTGAAACCGTGTGGGGTGTCGGATACAAGGTCGAAAATCACTAATAAAGAGGGGTGCTCACCAACCTCCTCAGTCTGCGTTTGTGGTTTTTAGGTGTTACACAGAAAATGTGGAAAATAACCACAGGCCTAGTGTCTAAGTATGGACAAGGAACGATGCGTGCCGCATCAACCCTTGCCCTAGCTTAGTCATACGGCCTGTCGAGGAGGTTATTTTCCACTCTTTTTAATGGGGGAAAAGGATGTTAAAGTTAACCGGGCGGGAGAAGAGTTCCCTGTTTTTTGAAGGCTTACTAACGATTATTTTACTGGGGTTGATCAATATCGCTTTGATTACGATCATTCAAACGATGATTCAAAGTAACCCCGGGGTCCAAAGCGGGATCTTCATCATCAAACAGTCGTTGGTGATTGGGCCCTTTCACGCCCAAATCTGGTCCTACCAACGGATCGTGATGGCCTTGTTGGTGCTAATTGACATTGGGGTTTTGTGGTGGCGGCTCTTGCGGCGCTACCACCTCTACCAGCTGGATCACATCATTGGTGAACTTCATTACATCGCCCAGGGTCACTTGGAGCACCGGATTCCCTTCCGTGTCAACGGTAACCAACAGCACGTGATTACCTCAGTTAACGCGCTGGTTGACACGATTACCCAGGCCATGCAAGAGGAACGGGCGTCGGAAAAGTCCAAGGACGAGTTGATCACCAACGTTTCCCACGACCTGCGGACCCCGCTGACCTCGATCATCGGCTACCTGGGCTTGATTGAAGACCACCAGTACCAGTCCGAAGAAGACATCGTCAAGTACTCCCACATCGCCTATGACAAGGCCAAGCAGATGAAGAACCTGGTTGAGGACCTGTTTGAATACACCAAGGTTCAACAGCACGGCGCCCCGGTTAATTTGATGACCGTCGACCTGGGTCAGTTGCTCGAGCAAGTCGGGGCCTCCTTTGAGCTGGAAGCTGATAAGAAGGGGATAGCGATCAACGTCTCTTGTGAGCCAACGCCCCTATCGATCACGGCCGACCCCGAAAAGCTGGGCCGCCTCTTTTCTAACCTGGTCGCTAACGCCCTGAAATACGGTCACGGCGCCAGCTACATCCACCTGACGGCCAAGCAGCTGGGCGAAAAGGTGGTCATCACGGTCGCCGATGACGGGGAGAAGATCCCCGCCGAATCAGTTAAGCACCTCTTTGAGCGCTTCTACCGGGTCGAGTCGTCGCGTAACAAGGCCACCGGGGGAACCGGGTTGGGACTGGCGATCGTTCAATCAATCGTGGAACTCCACCACGGCTCGGTAACCGCCCGCTCCGACGATCAGGAAACGGCCTTTGTGGTAACGTTGCCAGTTAAACAAGTACAGAAAGAAGTTAGGTAATGAATAAGCAAGTTAAACGATGGTTGTACCGCACCGGGGTCTTCTTGGCCAGTTTAACCATGACGGCCGGCAGCCTGACGGCGGTTCCAGCGGCGGTCCACGCTGATACCACGACCAGTTCGACTAGTTCCAGCTCATCCACGAATTCGACGACCGACTACACGGTCAACGCCAAGGCGGCAATCGCCATTGACGCCACGACCGGCCAGGTCCTCTACGCCAAAAATGCCAACACCAAGCTGGCGATCGCTTCGATCTCTAAGATCATTACGGTAGGGGTGATTGAACAAGAAATCAAGGCGGGAAAGCTATCTTGGAACACCAAAGTTAAGGTCACTAAAGAAGAGGCCAAGTTATCGGAAAACACCGAGTACTCCAATATCACCCTAACGGCGGGTAAGAGTTACACGGTCAAGGAGTTGACCGAAGCGGCGATGATCAAGTCGGCCGATGCCGCCGCCATCACCCTGTCGCGGGCGACCGGCGATTCCACGGCGAGCTTCGTCAAGAAGATGCAAGCCTTCGTCAAAAAGGCCGGGGTCACCGACGCCAAGCTGTACAACCAAGTTGGGTTGACCAACAGCCAAATGGGGAGCTATGGCCTCAAGGGGGTCGCCAAAAACGCCGAAAACGAAATGACGGCAACCGACGTGGCCAAGATCGCCCAGTACTTGATCAAGAACTACCCGAGCCTGTTAAACATCACCAAGTTGACTTCGACCACGATTGATGGCACCACCGTTACCACCGTCAATAAGATGCTAGCCGGGCAAAGCGACGCCCCAACCCAGGTTAAGATCGACGGCTTAAAGACCGGGACTTCGGACAAGGCGGGCGCCTGCTTTGTTTCCACCGGGACCTACCAGGGGCACCGGATCATCACCGTGGTCCTCCACGCTACTGGTGGGGGTGATGAACGGTTCACCCAAACCGCCAACCTCTACCGCTTAATCGCCAACGAATACACGGCCTACACGGTTCAACCAAGCGTGGCCGCAACGGTGCCGAACGGGAAGGTCACCACCACGACCTTGACCACTCAGGGCAAGATCACCCTCTGGAAGAAGGACGGCACCCTGCTGTCGCCGAGCCTAGCCATCAACAGCAAGGCCGCCGACAAGAACGGTAAGCTGACCGCCCCGGTTAAAAAGGGCCAGGTAGTCGGTGAGCTGACTTACGCCGGTTTAACCGGTTTGGACGGTAATAAGCTGACCGTCGACGTGGTACCAACCACCAACGTTGACAAGGCCAACGTCTTCGTGCGCATGGGCCGCTGGGTAAAGAGCCATATCTAAAGAAAAGAAGTGCGCACCAACCATTTGCCCTAGCTTAGCCATACGGCTCGTCGAGGAGGTTAGTCGCACTTCCGATAACGTGCTCCTAACCACGAGCTTAGTGGCTAAGTACGGGTAAAGAACGGTGTTGGCGCACCAACCATTTGCCCTAGCTTAGCCATACGGCTCGTCAAGGAGGTTAGTCGCACTTCCAATATTTCCCGGGAAATTACCACCGAAGAAAAGAGATGGCTGCTCACGTCCGGTTAGATATGGTAAACTATTCTTTAGCCGGGTTAAAAACCCGTCCGAAAGAAAGCGAAATAGACAACTCATTATTTGTGGAGGAATTGCTTTGGCAAAAGCACATCAAATCAACCCGGAACGCGCCCGCTGGTTGGAGGTCCTGGGGGTTTCCATGCCCCTTTGTCTGTCCTACCTGCCGATCGGGATTGCGTGTGGGATCCTTTTGAACGCTGCGGGGATGAACTTCGTCTTAACCTTCTTGGTTTCGATCATGGTCTTCTCCGGGGGGGCCCAGTTTACCCTGGCGTCCCTATTGGTCAGTGATGCGCCGATCACCTCGATTTTTATGACCCTCTTCTTCTTGGAACTGCGTTACGCCCTCTTGGGGTCGAGCCTTTCTCGCTACATGCGCAGCGAAAGCCAGAAGTTGGTCCTGATTTTTTCGGCCTCAATGAACGACGAAAACTACGCCATCAACTACATGAAGTTTGTGACCGACAAGGACTGGTCGGCCAAAGACGCCCTCTTAGTTGAGTACTACTCCCTGGCTTCTTGGGCCACCGGGAACCTGCTCGGGGGTCTGATCGGGTCCGCCGTGCAAATCGACTTAGTGATCGTGGACTTCGCCTTGACGGCACTCTTTATCTACATGATCGTGATGCAAGTGCGCCAGCGCCTGACCCTTTTCATCGGGATCCTGTCCGCCGGGCTGTCAATCTACTTCTTGACCCTGGTTAAGTCGACCTTGGGGATTATCTTGGCCACCGTTTTGGCTTCCTTTGTCGGCTTTATCATTGAAAACCGGGCGCGCCATTACTCCAAGGATCCGGATCACACCTGGATTTTGGGTAAGCTGTTTAGGCCGTCCGCAACCCATAACACGGTGGAAGACCGCCAGCACATCAAAAAACAAGAAGAGGCGAAGGCCAAGGTTACCAAGACCGACGCCCAGCTAGATTTAAAAGGATAATGGTGAATAATGATGGGATGGATGAATTCAATTAACCTGGCGGAAGCACAGTCGTTGATTCCGAGCCACCACAACCTAACTTACCACCTGATCGTGATCGTGATTTCGGCGATCGCCGCCTTTGTGCCGCGGTACTTCCCGATGCGGTTCTTCACCAACCGTAAGATTCCGGAGTGGTTTAACGAATGGATGAAGTACGTGCCGATCAGCCTCTTCACCGCCCTGGTCATCAAGGGGATCTTCATCACCTCGGATTACAGCTTGGTGCAAGACCACGTTAAGTTGCTGGGCAACCTAGCCATTTACGGCCACGCCAGTCAAATCGTGGCGGCCATTCTCGTGGCGATCACCGCCTACTTCACCCGCTCGATGGCGGCCTCCGTTCTGGTCGGCCTGGTGGGTGTCTGGGCGCTGGGCCTGTTTTTATAAAAGAACGAAATCAAAATAAGGGACTGAGAGAAGCTTTTTTCTCTCGGTCCCTTTTCTTGTGGTTAATGTTATGGAAGAGTATGATGAAAAGAAGTAAGGAAAAAGTAAGGAGTTGACGGCGATGGCATCTGTAATTTCAAAAATCACCGCTAAAAACCAAGTAACGGTGCCTAAGCAAGTTCGGCAAGTCTTAGGTCTAAAGGAGCATGATCAGCTACGGTGGATTGCAAAGGACGATGGTAGCATTGAGGTTAAGAAGGCTAACAATAACGACTTTTGGGGCGTTGTAATGGAACAGCAACGTCGCTACGGTAGCATTGACACGCCCGAACCAGCTTGGGGCCCAGACGTTGGTGGTGAGGTGATTGACTAATGGAGGTTCATCAAGGAGATATTGTGTGGGTGAACCTCGATCCCACCAAAGGACCGGAGCCTAAAAAGACCCGCCCCTACCTAGTGGTCAGTAACGATAATTACAACCAGGTTTTTAACACGGTGATTATTTTGCCGATTAGTAGCGCCCGGAAGTACGAAACGGAACCACGCTTCCGGGAGTCGCCACTTTTTATGACAGTCAAGTTAACGAAGATCCACGGCACGATTTTATTACAGCACCCGCGGGCAATTTCTTTGGCCGACCGCTCCAACGGTCAAGTCGTTGATCGCTTGTCCAAGTCGGTGCTAGCGGACGTCTTGTGGCGCTTCAGGCATTTCTTTTAGGGGGCTTTATTGATGACCACTGCTTACTTAATTCACGGCACCTCAACGCGCGATGACGACTGGTTTCCCTGGCTAGAGGAGGCCCTGGCCCCGGCCGTTAAACTCGAGCGGCTTTGGCTTCCCGACCCGTTTGCGCCGACGCAGGCGGCCTGGGACAGCGCCCTGGAGGATCAAATCAAACCAGCAGACGGACTGACCCTAGTGGCCCACAGCCTCGGGTGCGTAACGGCGCTGCGCTATTTAGCCCGCCACCCGGAAATCAAGGGTGCCAACCTGGTCTTGGTGGGCGCCTTCGTTGGCCCGCTGCCGACTTACCCGAGCCTCGATGCTTACATGGCCGGCGAACTGGATTTAAAGGCCTTGCAACCACAACTTCACCGGGCGACGGTGATCGTGGCTAAGGATGACTACGTGGCCCCCTACCAGCTGGGGGTAGCGGTGGCCAAGGGGCTAGGCGCTAAGTTGATCGTCCAAGACCGCGGCGGCCCCTTCTTAACCAGCGACGGTTACGAACAATTCCCGTTAGTTTTAAAAGAAGTGGGCCGGGTGATGGGCTAGGGGACAGGACAAATCTGCAAATTTGCGCAAATCTAGTGGCTAGATAGTTGGTCCGCGCTTCTGTTTTGCACAAATCTAAATATTTGTCCTGTGTTAAAAAGGAAAGTGTGACCCAACCTGTCAAGTAGACCGTTGGACTAAGCTAGACCCGTGTTTAGGAGCGCATTATCTGTGTAATAGTCAAAAAAAGACCGAGAGAAATTTTTCTCCCGGTGAAGTGAACCCCCGAGATTGGACAACAATCTCGGGGGTTCACTTCACGGTCGCACTTCTTTTATTTGATCATGTAATCCCGTGTCATCGGCAAGTTCTTACCCGACGCTCCCTTGGTGATCAGGTACTGGATGACGTCGATGTTGCCGGACTCAAAGGACGCCGCGCAGGCCTGCAGGTAAAGTTCCCACATCCGCACGAAGCGTTCGCCCATCATTTCGGTGACCTTAGCGGTTTGGGCCTGGAAGTTTTGATCCCAAAGTTCCAGGGTCCGTTGGTAGTGGCGGCGCAGCATTTCCACGTCGGCGATTTGCAAGCCGGCGTCTTCGATGTGGCCGATGATTTCGGTCAAGCCCGGAATGTAGCCACCCGGGAAGATGTATTTGTTGACCCAGGCGTTAAAGGCGCCCCCTTGTTGGCGGGTAATCCCGTGGATCAGGGCGACCCCGTCGTCAACCAGGTAGTTAGCCACGTCCTTGAAGTAGAGACCGAGGTTTTCGGCACCGACGTGTTCAAACATCCCCACCGAGGTGATGTAATCCCACTGACGATCGCCTAATTCACGGTAGTCGGTCAAGTGGACTTCCGCCACGTCGCTTAAGCCCTCGTCATCGATCTTCTTTTGCACCAGCTTAAATTGCTCTTCGGACAGGGTGACCCCGGTGACCTTGAGACCGTACTCGCGGGCCGCCGTCAGCATCAAGGTCCCCCAGCCACAGCCAATGTCCAAGAGGGTCTTGCCCGGTTGTGGGTGCAGTTTTTGCAAAATGTGGTGAACCTTGGCGATTTGAGCTTGTTCCAAGTCGTCTTGGTTGCCCTCTTCAAAGTAGGCACAGGAGTAAGTCATCGTCTTGTCTAGCCACAGGGCGTAGAAGTCGTTGCCGACGTCGTAGTGGCTTTGCACGTCGGACATGGAACTCTTCTTGCTGTGGTTTTGCTTAGGCATGAAGCGGCGCAGCTTGGAGTCGCGCATGAAGCTTTCGGCGCTTTGGTAGGCCGCGTTGATCAGGATCTCGATCACGTTGGCCGGACCCGAGAGCTCGATCTTTTTATCCATAAAGGCTTCCCCCAGGGCTAGTGAGGCGTTGCGCGTTACGTCAGCGACCGGGATCTTCTCGTTAAAGGTAATTGTAATTTCCGGATCCCCATCCCCGTAGGTTGCCGTGGAGTGATCCCAAAAAACCACTTTCACCGGGACGTTCTTAAAAGAGCGGCTCAGTAACGTTTTATAGAACGTCTTTTCTAACATCTGTCCATCATCCTTCTTTCACAATTATATTTGTTAATTATACACCCCGGGTGTCAAGTTATTATTAAAAGTGCTCACCCTTGCATGAATCGTTTCAGTCGGGGTGCACACCGTCAATCAAACGGAGGTCGACAATGAACTCAAACGGAACCGAGGACCTGCGGGTCCAAAAAACGATCACCGCGATTGATCAGGCCTTTGAGGAGCTGATTTTGACCACCGATTACGAAAAGATCACGGTGGCCGAACTGGCCCGCCGCGCCTGAATCAATAAAAAGACCTTTCACGTTATGGCGGGTTCTTTGCTAAGATAGGGTTATCAACTGGGAAGGGATCTTTGCCATGACAGACTTTTTGAACAAATTTACTAAAAAACAGGAGCTCCGCCGCTTGGTGGTCCTCTTGGTGATCGTGTTGGTCTTATACGAGGCTCGCTCGCTGATGAACACGATCTTGTTGACCTTTATTTTCACCTACTTAATCGTCCACTGGGTCCGCTTGGTCCAACGTTGGATCCCCCGGGTGCCAGTCACCCTGGTGGTCTTGTTGAGCTACTTGCTTTTGATCCTAGGCCTCTTTTACGTGGTTACCGATTACGTACCGATGTTGGTCAACCAGCTGGTTAAGATGACCAATTCGCTGATTACCTTCTACCAAAGTGCCGACATGCACTGGCTGATGAAGTACCTCAACCAGTTTGTGTCGAGCTCGACGTTGGCCACCCAAGCCCGCCACGGGGTTACCCTAGCCGTGACCACCTTGACCAACTTTGGGACCTTACTGGTAGCGGTGGCGATGTCGGTAATTTTGAGCTTCTTTTACACGATTGAGCTTCGCCAGATGAACGAGTTTTCTAAGACTTTCTTGTCCAGCCAACACCTGAGCTGGTTTTTCAAGGACCTCGATTTCTTCGGTAAGAAGTTCGTCAACACCTTTGGGGTCGTTTTAGAGGCCCAGTTCTTTATCGCCTTAACCAACACCGCTTTGACCATGATCGCCCTGTTCTTCATGAAGATGCCCCAGATCTTTGCCCTCGGCCTCATGGTCTTCATCATGTCCCTGGTGCCGGTGGCCGGGGTCATCATTTCCTTGGTGCCGCTCTCGATGGTCGGGTATTCGGTCGGCGGGATCCGTTACATCGTTTACTTAATCATCGTAATCTTGGTCATTCACATGATTGAATCCTACGTTTTAAACCCCAAGTTCATGTCCAGCCGGACCGAGCTGCCGATCTTTTACACCTTCGTGGTCCTCTTGGTGTCCGAACACCTCTTTGGCGTCTGGGGGTTGATTGTCGGGGTGCCGATCTTCACCTTCCTTTTGGACATCGTGGGGGTTAAGCAGATTCGGGCCCATAAGTTACCGACGACCCGGGACAAATAAGACTTGCAACCGGGAGTTAGTTCGATTATTGTTAATCTTGTAAATTATATTGTTATATAATGTTCGGATTTAACGGGAGGACCCACCGTGTTAACTGATATTGAAATTGCTGATCAAGCCCAACTCACCCCGATTAACGAAATTGCCGCCCAGCTGGGGCTCGATGAAGATGCCATCGAGCAATACGGCAAGTACAAGGCCAAGATTAACTTACCGGTGCAAGCGACGCCGGAAAAGAAGCACAAGCTGGTCTTGGTGACGTCAATTAACCCGACCCCGGCTGGGGAAGGGAAGTCGACCGTCCTGGTGGGCTTGGGGGACGCCCTGTCCTTATTGCACCATCAAACCGTCATCGCCATGCGCGAACCTTCGATGGGGCCAGTCTTTGGCATGAAGGGGGGCGCCACCGGGGGCGGTTACTCCCAAGTCGTGCCGATGGAAGACATTAACCTCCACTTTACCGGGGACTTCCACGCCCTAACCAGCGCCAACAACACCCTGGCCGCTTTGATCGACAACTACCTGATGCGGGGCAACGAACTAGGTTTGGACCCGCGGCGGGTGATCTGGAAGCGGGTCGAAGACGTTAACGACCGCGCCCTGCGTGACGTGGTGACCGGCCTGGGCGGGATCATGCAAGGGGTGCCGCGCCAAACCGGCTTTGACATCACCCCGGCCTCCGAATTGATGGCGATTTTGTGCCTGGCCACCGACCTGAGCGACTTAAAGGCCCGGGTCAGCCGGATCGTGGTCGGCTACACCTACGATAAGGAACCGGTCACGGTGGGCCAACTCGGCTTTGAAGAGGCGGTGACGATCCTCTTAAAGGACGCCATCAAGCCCAACCTGGTCCAAACCCTGGGCCACACCCCGGCGATCGTTCACGGGGGGCCGTTTGCTAACATCGCCCACGGTTGTAACTCGGTCTTGGCCACCAAAACGGCGCTGCAATTAGCCGACTACACGGTCACCGAAGCCGGCTTCGGTGCCGACCTGGGGGCCGAAAAGTTTTTGGACATCAAGCGGCCGGTCCTGGGCAAGACCCCGGACGCCGTGGTCATCGTAGCGACCGTCCGCGCCCTCGAATACAATGGGGGCGCCAGCCTTCAAGCATTAAAGGACGAGAACCTGACCGAATTAGAAAACGGCCTGCAAAACCTCAACCGCCACATCGCCAACATGCAACGCTACGGCCTGCCGTTGGTCGTGGCCATCAACCACTTTGCCACCGATACGCCGGCCGAGATCAAACTGATCGAAGACAACTGCAAGGCCCGCGGGGTCAACGTGGTGGTCGCCGACGCCTGGGCCAAGGGTGGCGCGGGGACGCTCGACTTAGCCAAGGAAGTGGTGGCCCTGGCCGAGCAAGAAGCCAGCTTCACCCCGCTGTACGACTACCAAGCCACGCCAAAGGAAAAGGTTGAAACGATCGCCACCAAGGTCTACGGCGCCGGACGGGTTGCCTTTTCCAAGAAGACCTTAAACCAGCTCAAGCAGTTTGAAAAGCTGGGCTGGAACGACCTACCGATTTGCATCGCCAAGACCCAGTACTCCTTTACCGACGACCAAACCCAACTGGGGGCACCGGAGGGCTTTACCTTCCACATCCGCGAGTTCGTACCGAAGTTGGGGGCCGGCTTTATCGTCGCTTTAGCTGGTAACATGCTGACGATGCCGGGGCTGCCAAAGGTGCCGGCCGCCGTTAAGATGACGATTGATGCCGAGGGGAAGATAACGGGGTTATTTTAGTAAACAATGGGGTTGGGGGAATGGTTCCCCCAGCCTTTTTTGGTTTCCGGTTACACAGATAACGTGCTCCCCAACCACAGGCCTAGTGGCTAAGTACGGGCGAAGAACGATGCGTGCCGCATCAACCTTCCCCCTAGCTTAGCCCACGGCCTGTCGAGGAGGTTGGTCCGCACTTCTCTAAAATCCGAACAATTATAAAAAGTTAATCTAATCTGGTTCGTGAATTTGCTTGTTTTCGCCCGGGCGGTTTGGTATTCTAAAGACAGTTTGAGAAGGGGGAATAAGCATGAGTAAGATTTCCGTTGTAATGGGGAGCACCTCCGATTGGCCAACCGTCAAGGAAGGGTGCGCCATCCTCGATCAGTTCGGGGTGGCCTACGACAAGCAGGTCATTTCCGCCCACCGGATGCCCCAAGAAATGTTCGACTTTGCCAAGCAAGCCGCCGGCAAGGGGACCAAGGTAATCATCGCCTGCGCCGGGGGGGCCGCCCACCTGCCGGGGATGGTGGCCGCCAACACCCCGCTACCCGTGATCGGGGTGCCGGGGCAGACCAAGGCCCTGGGCGGGATGGACTCCCTGCTTTCGATCGTGCAGATGCCGGCCGGAATTCCGGTGGCCACGACGGCGATCGGGGTGGCCGGGGCTAAGAATGCCGCCCTGCTCGCCCTTGAGATCCTGGGGACGACCGACCCGGCGATCCAAGCACAGATCGTCGCTTACCGTCAGCAAATGCACGACCAGTCCGTGGAAAGCAGTGCCGACCTTGACTAGGGCGGGCTACATTCCCCAGGGGGGGACGATCGGCATCATCGGCGGGGGCCAACTGGGCCAGATGATGGCATTGGACGCTAAGTACGCCGGCATGAAGGTGATTATCCTGGACCCGACGCCCAACTGCCCGGCCGGCCAGTGCGCCGACGACCAGATTGTGGCGCCCTACGAGGACAAACAAGCGATTGAAGAGCTGGCTAAGCGCGCCGACGTGTTGACTTACGAGTTTGAAAACGTTGACTTGGCGGCCCTAGAAGCGGTCGCCGACCAAGTCGCCATCCCGCAGGGGACCGAACTCTTGCGGATCACCAAGGACCGGATCCGGGAAAAGACCTTCTTACAAGAAGCGGGCCTCTCAACGGCGCCCTTTGCGGCGGTCACTAACCAGGCCGAATTAGAGGCGGCCGTCACCAAGATTGGCTACCCGAGCGTCTTGAAGACCTGCGAAGGGGGCTACGATGGCCACGGTCAAGTCATCCTGAAAAGCGCCGCGGACCTGGCGAAGTGCACGGATGTCTTGGCGACTGGTAACTGCATCTTAGAGGGCTGGGTTAAATTTGACCTCGAGTGTTCGGTGATGGTGGCCAGAAACGCCAACCAAGAGATCGTTACCTTCCCGGTCAGCGAAAACATCCACCAAAACGAGATCCTGCACCTGTCGATCGTGCCGGCCCGGATCAGCACCGCCCTGCAGGAACGGGCCCGGGAGATGGCTAAGCAAATCGCCGAGCAACTGGACCTCAAGGGGATCCTAGGGGTGGAGATGTTTGTCGCCCACGACGGCCACATTTACATTAACGAATTGGCCCCGCGCCCGCACAATTCGGGTCACTTTTCGCTTGAGGCCTGCGACTTCTCCCAGTTCGCCATCCACAACCGGGCGATCTGCAACTGGCCGCTACCACAGCCAACGTTATTAAAGCCCGCCGTCATGGTGAACGTCTTGGGCCAACACCAGAAGGGCGTTGCCGCTTTAATCAGCCACAAGCCCACCTGGCACTTCCACGATTACGGCAAGGCCGACAGCCGGGTTAACCGTAAGATGGGCCACGTGACCATCCTAACCAACGACTTAGACGCCACCCTAGAAGAAATTGCTGCCACCCACGTTTGGGACGCTTAAAAAGAGAGGAACTAACTGATGATTGATCGTTACACCCGCCCGGAAATGAAGGAAATCTGGAGCGACAAGGCTCGCTACCAATGCTGGTTAGACGTTGAAATTGCCGCCGACGAAGCCTGGAGCAAGCTGGGCTACATTCCGGCCGAAGACGTCGAAAAGATTCGCCAAAACGCCACCTTCACCGTTGAAGGGATCAACGAAATTGAAGCCGTCACCCACCACGATGTGATTGCCTTTACCCGCGATGTTTCCAAGTCCTTGGGGCCGGAACGCAAGTGGGTCCACTACGGGCTGACCTCCACGGACGTCGTCGACACCGCCCAGGGCCTGCAGTTAAAGAAGGTTAACGACATCCTGCGCCAAGACATCCAGGACTTCATGGACATCCTGGCCGACCGGGCCCGCGAATTTAAGTACACCGTCTGCATGGGCCGCACCCACGGGATCCACGCCGAACCAACTACCTTTGGTTTGAAGCTGGCCCGCTGGTACTCGGAAATGAAACGGAACCAGGAACGCTTCGAGCACGCCGCTAAGGGTGTCGAAGCCGGTAAGATCTCCGGGGCGGTTGGGACCTTTGCCGAAGTCGACCCGCAAGTGGAAGCCTACGTTTGCCAAAAGCTCGGCCTGCGTCCCCAAGAAATCTCCACCCAGGTCCTGCCCCGCGACCTGCACGCCGAATACGTAGCGGCGATCGCCTTAGTCGGTACGGCCCTGGAAAACATGGCCACCGAAGTTCGTTCCCTACAACGGACCGAAATCCACGAAGTCGAAGAACACTTTGCTAAGGGCCAAAAGGGCTCGTCAGCCATGCCGCACAAGCGGAACCCAATTGGCTCCGAAAACATCTGCGGCTGTGCCCGGGTCCTGCGGGGCAACGTGGTGACCGCCTACGAAGACGTGACCCTCTGGCACGAACGCGACATCTCCCACTCCAGTGCCGAACGGATGACTCTGCCGGACTCCACGGCGCTGTTGGACTACATGCTCCACCGCTTCGGCAAGATCATCAAGAACCTGGACGTCTTCCCGGACCGGATGAAGCACAACATGGACGAAACCCTGGGCCTGATTTACTCCGGACGGGTACTGCTCAAGCTGGTTAACTCTGGGATGACCCGTGAGGACGCCTACGACCTGATCCAAAAGTACACCGCCAAGTGCTGGGCCGACCACGTTCCGTACCGCCCGCTCTTGGAAGCCGACCCAATCGTGGCTAAGCAACTGACCAAAGAAGACCTCGATGACGCCTTCGACTACCATTGGCACCTGCGCCACGTCGATGACATCTTCCACCGGGTAGGGTTGGACTAATTAGTGAGTGCGACCAACCCATTGAGCCCCCGTTGTCTACGTTAGGCGGCGGGGGCTTTTTGATTGCCGTACCTACCCGCTCCCTAGCTTAGCCCACGGCCTGCCAAATGGCTGGGTCGCAACGGCAGCACTGATAACGTGCTACTAGCCACGAGCCTAGTGCCTAAGTACGGGCAAAGAACGGTGCTGGCGCACCAACCATTTGCCCTAGCTTAGTCATACGGCTCGTCGAGAAGGCTAGTCGCACTCCTTTTAAAAAAATAAATTTTTCTTAAGCGAAATGATTGTTCCACCCCGCGGCTGATCGTATAATAAATGTAACGTTTAAAGTTACATTGAATGATTAATCAAGGGGTAGAGATCATGCAAACATGTCCAAACTGCGGGGCCCAAATGCCTGCCGACACTAAGTCCTGTACCAACTGCGGCGCTCAGCTAGCGGTGGCCGAAGCCAAACCGGCAGCGGCACCGCAATCAACCGCCCCAACGACGAAAGAAGAGGCGCCACAAGCGACGCCGAACGTCTGCCCAATCTGTGGCGAGCCCTACGAGGAGGGGACCAAGTTCTGTACTAACTGTGGTCAACCGCTGACCGCGGAGAAAAAGGAACCGGGGGTGGCGGCGAGCGCGATGAACGCCGCTAGTACCGCCGTTAAAAATGTCGATACCGACCGGCTCAAGGCCGGGGCGGTGGGCTACTGGAGCTGGCTGTGGGGGTCGGTGAAGGCGCCAACCAAGGTGGTGCAACCGAAGTTTAAGTACACCGGGGTCTTAACGATTGTCGGCGAAACGTTGTTGGCAATGTTAGCGATCCTCGCCGTTCTAACGCGGGCGCTTCACGCGGCCACCTCGGCGTTTGGGGGTTCCTGGTTTGACACCCTTGCCATAATCAACGGGCACACGGGCACTGGAGCAGCCTCGACCACGCCGTCCGCAACTGGCCTTTTGTTCCGGGGCTGGCTGTTTGCGATCGTCGCCGCACTGTTGATGATCGCCTGCGCCTACCTCTTGCAATGGGTCAGCCAACGGGAGCCGGAAAACGATTTTTGGGTCTTTACCAACCAGGTGGTGCACGAAACCAACCTGATCGCCTTCTTTAACCTGGCCCTGTTAGTGATCGCGCTCCTGTTTGCCTACACCACGGTGGTTATCTTCATGGTGATCTTGTTCAGCTTGGACCTGAGTTTGCTGACGGTCTCGCTGTACCGGGCGGTCTTGCGTAGCGATCACGGGGCCGGCAGCCTCGATCCGGTGTACGCCGGTCTAATTTTAGCGGTGGCAATTGGCCTGATTTACATGCTGTTCTCCTTCTTGGTGGGGCAAGAACTGGTGGCCTCCGCTTTGAAATCGTTCGGCGACTTTATGGATAGTCTATTTTAGGAGGCTGGATCATGGCATCAAAGTTTTGCCCCAATTGTGGGCACGAATTAAAGCCCGGCGCCCGTTTTTGTCCGAACTGTGGCTACCAGCTGCGGACGGCCACGGAACCGGCACCGGGCTCAGCTAGTCAAGCACCGGAGTCTAAGGTCCCTGAGCAGCGCCCAACTGAAGTTGCTTCGGCCAACCCCGTAGCTTCCACGCGGTCCAGCCAACCAAGTGCGGCGCCGCAATCAACCGCCCCGGCGGCTAAGCAAGCAGCGGATGAGGCACCAACGCCAGCCCGGGCTCAGCGCCGGCAGCGCCCCCAGGGTAAGTCCCGCAAGCCGCTGTGGATCGGCGTTGGGGTGGCGGCGGTCGTCTTGATCGGGGGTTACGCCGTCGGGAGTAGCTACTACTCCCGGCAAAACCAGCTCAACCGGGCGATCAGCGCCCTTTCGTCAACCAAAGAGGACGCCTCACCCTACCTGGTCAGCGCCAACACCAGCCTGAAGGTCACCAAGGACAACGCAAAGCCGTTGCAACGCTACTTTACCGGTCACGCCAGCGAACTCAGCTCCCTGAAGCAAACCTTCTTGACTAGCGACACCTACGGCAATTACCGCTACGTGCGTTCGGGCAGTCACTGGCTGATCTTCCCGCGCTACCAAATTTCCTTTGAACCGGCCTACGCCGAGTTAATGACTAACCACGAGGGAGTCACGGTGAAGATGGGTGGTAAGCAGGTTGCCACGCTTAGCGCCAACGATCAGTCCAGCCGTTCTTATTACTCCAGCTTCAGCAACGACGCCCAGACCGCCTACACCCACAAGGTTGGGCCATACGTGCCGGGGGACTACTCCTTTACGGCCAGCGGGACGGTGAACGGTCGCAAGATCACGGCTAAGGCCAACGCCACCCTGACGCCGGGGAGCACGACCACCGTCGACGTCGGGCTGTCGACTTTGACCTTCACCGTGGTCGGACCGAGCGGGGCGACGGTTTACGTTGGCGGCGATAAGGCCGGCACGATTGGCGACAGTGGTAGCCTGGAACTCAAAGACTACCCAGTGAGCGGCAACACCAGCGTTTACTTGACCGTCAACGCCAGTGGCAAGACCTACGAATCCAAGCACGCCACGATTGGTAAGGACCTCGATTACGACAACCAGATCGCCCCGACCTTCACCGGGATGATTTCTAAGGATGACGCCGACACCCTGATGAAGGACGTCTACTCAGAGGCCCTGACCGTCCGTGACAGCACCGATGATAGTACCCTGGCCGATTACTTCAAGGACGGTGCCAGCAACGAGTACTACCAGCAGTTAATCAAGATGGCCAATGGTCACAGCGGCAACGATTCGATTGATAGCTACGATTACGAGGCCCGGGTTAACTCGGTCGCCCCGGCCGGCGATAACCAAACCACCGTTAACTACGACGTCACTTACACCTTCGACTTTGAAGACGGCAGCACCAAGACCCAGGTCTTCCGCTACAACGGGACCATCGTCAAAGACGGCAGCAACTACAAGGTCGTTTCACTGGGGGACGCCAAGAAGGTGAGTGAGAAGACGGAATAAGGAAGTGCGGACCAACCATAAAGCAGGCCGTGGGGTAAGGATAGGGTACAGGTTAGCGCGTCAGCGGTGTTCTGTGGCCAGACTTAGCCACTAGGCCTGCGGTTGGGGAGCACGTTATCTTTGGAAGTGCGGACCAACCTCCTCGACGGGCCGTATGACTAAGCTAGGATGAGTGGTTGATGCGACATGCATCGTTCTTCATCCGTACTTAGGCACTAGACCTGTGGTTGGGGCTAACCGTTGTAAATACCAAAAAGGGGTTACGGGAAAACGTCTTCGTTTTCCCGTAACCCCTTTTATCTATTTAATTAACCCTAATTTCGCCTTCAACCTTAAGATCCGGGTGACAGATTGATTGAGTTGGTGGACCGAAATCGTGCCGTTAGCCACCGCCTGCTTAATGGCGGGGATGTCGGTACGGTAGTCATTGGTCAAGAGCATGTCGTTGCCCGCTTCGACGGCTAAGACGGCAACGTTTTGGTTAGTCTGCTTAGCGTATTCTTTGATGGCGTCCATCGCCAGGTCGTCGGTGATGATAACCCCCTTGAAGTGGAGGTCGCGCCGCAGTAGCTGGTGTACCGGCTTGGACAGTGAGGCCGGCGCATTCGGGTCGACGGCCGTCATTGTGATGTGAGAAACCAAGACGCTATCGGCGCCGGCCTTTTGATCAACGATGATCGTCCCCATCAAGTTGACGTCTAAGACCTTGTGGATGTTATCAAGGTCGGCTTCGACAAAGGGGGTGTGGTTACCCAAGATCCCGGCCACGTTGGCCACCACGTCTAGCTGACCGTATTGGTCCACCAGTTGGGCGATGATTTCTTCCACCCGCTTGGCGTCGGTGACGTCGCCTTCCTTAAAGGTGTAATCACCGAGCGCCTGCAGTTCCGTGGTGTGGCCACCATCCTTAAAATTAAGGGCGGTCACGGCAAAGCCTTCGTTCAAAAACTTCTTGACGGTGGCCAAGCCGATCCCGCTGGTCCCACCGGTGACGAGTGCAGTTTTAGTCATGATGATTCCTCCAATCAAATTCAATCATTCACAATAGTTTATAGGTATAATGTTAATTGAGAACGCTTAAGTTGGTAAGTAGGCACTTTGAATTGCGCAAGGTACCTATAAGTAGGAAATGGGGGATTCACGTGGAAGAAGTACGTTATCATTTTGGGGCCAGCCTGGTCCTCTCGATCATTAGTGGCAAGTGGAAACCGTCGATTATTTGCGAGCTGGATGAAGGGGCGTGCCGTTACAACGAATTGCACGAGTAACTCAACCAACATAATGCCCACCCCATCAGCCAAAAGGTCTTAACCGAACAGCTTCGTCAACTGGAAGAGGACTTGATCGTCACCTGAACCAGCTATAACACGGTGCCGCCTAAGGTGGTCTATTCCCTGACGCCGTACGGGAGCCGCCTGCACCAGTTCCTAGTTGAAATGACCAAGTTGGGTGAGGAATTGGCCCCGCACCTGGCCAAGGCGGGCGCCCCAATTGAGTTTGACTACCACTACCAGGAAATGATTCACCACTAGAAGCCGAATGAGAGAGTGAGTGGGAAATAACCTACTCGGCCTGCTTAGGCACTAGGTTTGCGGTTGGGAGCACGTTATATTTGGAAGTGCGACCCAACCTCCTCGACGGGGCGTATGGATAAGCTGGGACGAACGGTTGATGCGGTACGCATCGTTCTTCGTCCTGATTAGACACTAGCCCCGTGGTTGGGGAGCACGTTATCTGTCTAACATTCGTGAATACAACAAGAGGCTGGGAGAAAATCGTGTTTTCTCCTAGCCTCTTGTTTAAAAACCGTTAAATAGGTGATTAACGAACTAGAAACCGTTATCTTAAACCGTTTTACCCCTTCCTTACAATTAAACACGAACATTAAAGTGATAATTCCATTAAAATGGCGTCGATTTGTTGACGAATGATGATAAAACTTGTTATTCTATGGTCACGATTTAGCGAATTTATCGCCGAAAATAATAATTATTGTTCGTGTTTTACTGAAAGGGAGTCACCGCGAAAATGGAAGAGAAGCTGTTGTACGCCGGGAAGGCAAAGGAAATGTGGACCACCGAAGATGAGGACCAACTGCGGGTGGTGTACTTAGATCAAGCCACCCAGTTGAACGGGAAACAAAAGGAACACTTTGCTGGCAAGGGGGCCGCGGCCCACGCCATTTCCGACCTGGTCTTCCACTACTTGATTGACCACGGAATTGAAACCCACTTCATCAAGAAGCTGTCGGCAACCGAGGACCTAGTTGAAAAGTGCGCCATGGTACCGCTGGAGTTTGTGACCCGTAACACCGTCGCCGGCCACTTCGCTTCCCGCTTTGGCCTGGAGGAAGGAACGGCCCTGCCGCAACCGGTCGAAGAAAATTTCTACAAGGACGACGAATTAGACGACCCCTTCATTAACGAATCGGCCGCCGTCGCCTTAAAGATGGTGACCCCGGCAGAATTTGACCGGTGCTGGGCAATTTGCCGCCAGGTTAACCAACTGCTAACGCCGCTCTTTGAAAAGGCCGGCATGCAACTGGTGGACTTCAAGCTCGAATTTGGCCGCCGGAGCCGGGATAACCAGATTATCTTGGCCGACGAATTCTCCCCGGATAACTGCCGCCTGTGGGACACGACTACCCACTACCACCTGGATAAAGACGTCTTCCGGCGCAACCTTGCCGACCTGACGACCACCTACCAAGAAGTGTACGCCCGTTTACAAGCAGCCCTAAAGGAGGACTAATTATGACCACCGTTCGGATTTACGTGACCTACAAGCCATCCGTTTTTGACCCCCAGGGGGAAACGATCACCAACTCGATTCACGCCCTCGGCCATCAAGACGTGAAGAGCGTCACCGTCGGCAAGTTCTTTGACGTAACGGTTGACGGCGACCAAGTTGAAGCGACGGTTAAGCAAATTGCCGAGGAACTCTTGGTTAACTTCAACATGGAAACCTACACCTACCAAGTACTGGAGGAGAAGTAAATGAAGATTGCGGTGATTGTCTTTCCGGGGTCGAACTGTGACATCGACCTCTACGAAGCGTTGAAGACGGTTTGCGGCGCCGACGTGGACTACGTCGACCACCAGCAAACCAGCCTGGCCGGCTACGACGCCGTGATGCTGCCGGGGGGCTTTTCGTACGGTGACTACCTGCGGGCCGGGGCGATTGCCCGCTTCGCTAAGATCATGCCGGAAGTTAAGCGCCTGGCCGACGAAGGCAAGCCGGTCTTTGGGACTTGCAACGGTTTTCAGATTTTAACCGAGGCCGGCCTGTTACCGGGGGCGCTAAAGAAAAACGACAGCCAAAACTTCGTCTGCAAGACGACGCCACTAGAAGTCGTCAATAACCAAACGATCTTCACCAGCCAGTACCAAGAACACGAACGGATTAACCTGCCGATCGCCCACGCCGATGGTTCCTACTTTGCCGACCAAGCCACCTTGGACGAGCTGGAAGCTAACCACCAGGTGGTCTTTCGTTACGCCGAGGAAAACCCCAACGGATCCTTAAACAACATCGCCGGGATCTGCAACCGGGCCGGCAACGTCTTGGGGATGATGCCGCACCCGGAACGGGCGGTCGAAGCAATCTTGGGCAACACCGATGGCCTGCGGGTCTTTAAGTCACTGTTGGAAAACGGCACGGTCATTGCGGAGGGATAGGAAATGAAGCAAGCATTAACGCCAGAACAAATTAAGGAACAAAAGCCTTACTTGGACTGGAGCCTAAGCGAGCGCGAATACGACTACATTTCAGAAAAACTCCTGGGCCGGTTGCCTAACTTCACCGAAACCGGGCTCTTCTCCGCCATGTGGAGTGAACACTGTTCCTACAAGAAGTCCAAGCCGGTCTTGCGCTTGTTCCCCAACCAAAACGACCGGGTCCTCCAGGGGCCTGGTGAAGGGGCCGGGGTCGTTGACATCGATGACGGCCAAGCGGTGGTCTTCAAGGCCGAAAGCCACAACCACCCGTCGACGGTCGAACCTTACCAGGGGGCCGCAACCGGGGTCGGGGGGATCTTGCGTGATATCTTCTCGATGGGGGCACGGCCAATCGCCAGCCTCGATTCCCTGCACTTCGGCGAACTCGACGACCCGAAGATGCAAATGAAGGTTGCCGGTACCGTTAAGGGGATTGGGGATTACGGTAACTGCATGGGGATCCCAACCGTGGCCGGGGAAACGACCTTTGACCCGTGCTACTCGGGCAACCTCTTAGTCAACGCCATGAGCGTCGGCTTGATGGACCAAAAGGACATCCAAAAGGGGAAGGCCGCCGGGATCGGCAACGCCGTGATGTACGTCGGGGCCAAGACTGGTCGTGACGGGATCCACGGGGCAACCTTTGCCTCGGCCGACTTCTCCGACGAAAACGCCACCCAGCGGTCCGCCGTGCAAGTCGGGGACCCCTTCATGGAAAAGCTGCTCTTGGAAGCCTGCTTGGAATTGATTCAAAACCACCCCGACTGGTTAGTGGGGATCCAGGACATGGGGGCGGCCGGGATCGTGTCCTCGTCCGCCGAAATGGCGAGCGAAGGGGATGCGGGGATGGACCTCGACCTCGACCTAGTTCCGCAACGCGAACCGAACATGTCGGCCTACGAAATCATGCTGTCCGAGTCCCAAGAACGGATGCTGCTGTGCGTCAACAAGGGCCACGAAGACGACGTCAAAAAGATCTTTGACTTCTACGGTCTGGAAGCCGTCACGATCGGCCGGATCACGGAGGGGCACCAGTACGTCTTGCACCACGACGGGCAAGTCGTTTGTGACATCCCGGTTTCCAGCTTAACCGACGACGTCTTAGAAGAAACCTCCGAAGAACAAAAGCCGGCCCGGATTTTGCAGGCCGAACAAGAGGCTAACTGGCAACCGGAAGTAACAGACGCCGGGGCGACCCTGGAACAACTGCTCCAACAGTCGACGATCGCCGACAAGTCAATCTTCTTTGAACAATACGACTCGATGGTTCGGACCTCGACGGTGGTCGGCCCCGGGTCTGACGCCGGGGTCCTGCGGGTCCGCGGCACCAAGAAGGGCCTGGCGATGACGACCGACGGCAACGGCCGCTTCGTGTACCTCAACCCGGAAGTTGGGGGCAAGATGGCCCTGGCCGAAGCGGCGGCTAACATCGTCGCCACTGGGGCCCTGCCACTGGCGATCACCGACTGCTTGAACTACGGGGACCCCAACGACCCAGAAATCTTCTGGGAGCTCCACCAATCAGTGTCCGGGATGGCCGAAGCCTGCCGGGTCTTTGATACCCCGGTCATTTCCGGGAACGTTTCCTTGTACAACGAAAATAACGGCCAGGCCATTCACCCCACCCCAATGGTCGGGATGGTCGGCCTGATCAAGGACTTAAAGAACCTGGTTAAGATGGCGGCCCAAGCAGCCGGCGACCAAGTCTACCTGCTGGGCCAAACCGGTGACGACTACGCCGGTAGCGAACTGCAAAAGATGCTGACCGGCGACATCGCCGGGACGGTGGCCGACTTCGACTTAAACCACGTCCACGCCATGATGCAAACCCTGCTGTCCCTAATGGAAGACGGCAAGGTAGCGTCCGCGCACGACCTGGCCGAAGGGGGCCTGGGGGTCGCCCTAGCCGAAACGCTCTTCAAGACCGATCTGGGGATGAACCTCAAGCTCGACTTAACCAAGAACCAACTCTTTAGTGAAACCGCTGGACGCTTTGTGGTGACCGTCAAAAAAGAAGACGCTGCGGCCTTTGAGGCGGCCCTGGGCGACGACGCCACGCTGATTGGGGAAGTTACCAACAGCCACTGGCTCCAGGTACGCCTGGCGGACGGCAACCTGAACAAAAACGTTGCCGACTTAGAACAATTGTGGAAGGAGGCCATTCCGTGCCAGCTGAAATCAAGGGATTAAATGAAGAGTGTGGGGTCTTTGGGGTCTTTGGCGCCGAACACTCCGCCAGCCTGACCTACATGGGCCTGCACACCTTACAACACCGGGGCCAAGAGGGGGCCGGAATCGTCTCCACCGACTACCAAACCCTTTACCAACACCGGGATCGTGGCCTTTTATCCGAGGTCTTTGCCGACCCGGCCGAACTGGAACGCCTAGTCGGTGACGGGGCGATTGGCCACGTCCGTTACGGGACTTCGGGGCACAACTCGATTCAAAACGTGCAACCGTTCCTCTACCGCTTCCACGATGGCGACATCGCCCTGGCCCACAACGGGAACCTGACCAACGCCGTCACCCTCCGGCGCCAATTAGAGGATGAAGGGGCGGTCTTTCAATCCGATTCCGATACCGAAATCCTGATCCACCTGATTCGCAAGCACATCCAGTCCGGCTTCATTAACGCCCTCAAGCAGAGCTTAAACGAAGTCAAGGGGGGCTTTGCCTACCTGCTTTTGCAAAAGGACCGCTTGATCGCCGCTTTGGACCCGAACGGTTTCCGGCCGCTGTGCATCGGCCAACTGGAGAACGGCGCCTACGTCGTCACCAGTGAAACCTGCGCCTTAGACATCGTCGGGGCCAAGTTCGTCCGCGACGTCGAACCCGGCGAGTTGATCATCATTGACCGAGACGGGCTCCACGTCGATCACTACACCACCAACACCCAGCTGGCAATTTGCTCGATGGAATTCATCTACTTTGCCCGGCCGGACTCGATCATCCACGGGGTAACGGTCCACAACGCCCGTAAGCAAATGGGCCGCCTGCTCGCCCGCGAACACCCGGTTGACGCCGACATGGTAATTGGGGTGCCGAACTCCTCGCTGTCGGCGGCCTCGGGTTACGCCGAAGAGGCGGGGCTCCCGTACGAAATGGGTCTGATCAAGAGCCAATACGTTGCCCGGACCTTCATCCAACCGACCCAGGAACTGCGTGAACGGGCGGTGCAAATGAAGTTGTCGGCCGTCCGCGGGGTCGTGGAAGGCAAGCGGGTGATCGTGGTCGACGACTCGATCGTGCGGGGGACGACTTCCAAGCAGATCGTCCAAATGTTACGGCGGGCCGGGGCCAAGGAGGTCCACCTGCTGATCGCCTCCCCGCCGTTTCGGTTCCCGTGCTTTTACGGTATCGACGTGTCGACGCGGGCCGAACTAATGGCCGCCCACCACACGGTCGAAGAGATGCGGGATTTGATTGGCGTCGACAGCCTCGGCTTCTTGTCGGTTGGCAGCCTGATCGAAGCCATCAACCTGCCCAACGTCAACGGGGCGCCCAATGGTGGCCTGACGGTCGCCTACTTTACCGGTAATTACCCAACGCCGCTCTACGATTACGAGGAGGGCTACCGCAAGTCACTGAGCGAACAAGAGAAACTGGCCAGAAAGGAAGTCACGGTCTAATGAATCGATACCAAGAAGCCGGCGTCGACGTTAACGCGGGTTACGAACTGGTCAAACGGATCAAGGAAAACGTCAAATCGACTAACCGGCCGGGGGCGCTCGGCGGCATCGGGGCCTTTGGCGGACTCTTTGACTTGGGCGAACTGAAGGTTAAGCACCCGGTGCTGGTGTCTGGCACCGACGGGGTCGGCACGAAGCTTTTGATCACCAAGGCCATGGATCAACACGACACGATTGGGATCGACGTGGTGGCAATGTGCGTTAACGACGTCTTAGCCCAGGGCGCCGAACCGCTCTACTTCCTCGATTACATCGCTACCGGCCACAACGACCCAGCCAAGATGGCCGACATCGTGGCGGGGGTGGCGGAAGGGTGCCGCCAGGCCGGCGCCGCTTTGATTGGGGGCGAAACCGCCGAGATGCCGGACATGTACGACCAGGATGAATACGACCTGGCCGGCACGGTCACCGGGGTGGTCGAAAAAGACGACCTCTTGACTAGCGACCAACCACAGGCGGGCGCCATTTTGTTGGGGTTGGCTTCCAGCGGGATTCACTCCAACGGTTTTTCGCTGGTTCGCCAAATCCTCTTTAAGGACCACCAGGTTGACCTAGCCGCAACGCCGGCCAAATTGGGCGGGCAAACGGTCGGCCAAGCCGTCTTGGCGCCGACTAAGATCTACGTCAAACCGGTCTTGCCGCTGTTAAAGGACCACCTGGTCGAAGGGGTCGCCCACATCACCGGGGGCGGGTTGATCGAAAACCTACCGCGGATGTTTGGCGACGACCTCCAGGCCCAAGTTGACAGCAGCGCCTGGCCAAGCCTACCCGTTTTTGACTACCTCAAGGAACTGGGTGGGTTGAGTGATGACGATTGCTGGCAAACCTTTAACATGGGGTTAGGGATGATCCTAGCGGTGCAACCGGACCTAGTGGACCAAGTTAAGAGTCGGCTGAACCAAGCGGGCGAGGCGTGCTACCAAGTGGGGCAACTGGTCAACCGGCCGGCCGGCGAAGAGAAAATTGTGATTAAGTGAGGAAGAGCATGAGAGTAGCAATTTTTGCGTCAGGAAACGGGACCAACTTTGAAATCTTGGCCCAGCAATTTCAAAACCACGACTTACCGGGCGACTTAGTGCTGTTATTTTGCGACCACCCCACGGCCCACGTAATTGACCGGGCCAAGCGCCTGAAGGTCCCTTATGAAACCTTCACCGTTAAGGAATGCGGTGGCAAGCCTGCGTATGAGAAGAGAATTTTGAAGGTCTTACAAGACTACCAAATCGACTTTATCGCCCTGGCCGGCTACATGCGGGTGGTCGGCCCGACGATTTTGGATCACTTTGGGGGTTCGATCGTCAACCTCCACCCGGCCTACTTGCCGGCCTACCCGGGGTTGCATTCAATCGAACGGGCCTTTGCCGATCACCAAACACAAACCGGGGTCACCATCCACTACATCGACTCCGGGCTGGACTCGGGCCCAATCATCGCCCAAGAGCACGTGGTAATCAAGCCCGATGATACGATCGAGAGCTTAGAAGAACGGGTTCACGAAACGGAACACCGCCTCTACCCAGCGGTCCTAAAAGAAGTCTTAACCAAGCGAATTGAAAAAGGAGAATAGCATGAAGCGCGCATTAGTTTCTGTATCGGACAAAACCAACTTGGTGCCCTTTGTAAAGGGGCTGGAAGAGCACGGCTACGAAATCGTCTCCACCGGGGGGACTAAGAAGGCCCTGGATGAGGCCGGCATTAAGACGATCTCGATTGAAGACGTCACCCACTTCCCGGAAATCTTGGACGGGCGGGTGAAAACCCTCAACCCTTACGTTCACGGGGGCCTGTTAGCCCGGCGCGACTTGCCGGAGCACATGAAGACCTTAGAAGACCTGTCGATCACCCCGATTGACCTGGTGTGCGTCAACCTCTACCCCTTCAAGGAAACGATCTTAAAGTCGGGCGTTGAACTGGCCGATGCGATCGAAAACATTGATATTGGTGGCCCGTCGATGGTCCGTTCGGCCGCTAAGAACTACCAAAGCGTCACGATCGTTACCGACATCAACGATTATGACCAGGTCCTGACCGAAATCGAAGAAAACGGCGATACGACCGCCGAAACCAAGGCCAAGTTAGGGGCCAAGGCCTTCCGGACCACCGCCGCTTATGACGCTTTGATCTCCCAGTACCTGACCGCTCAAGTGGGCCTGGAAGACCCGGAAAAGCTGACTCTGACTTACGACCTAAAGGAAACGATGCGCTACGGGGAAAACTCCCACCAACGCGCTTGGCTCTACGAAGACGCCCTACCGAAGAGCTTCTCGATTTTGGAGGCCGAACAACTCCACGGCAAGAAGCTGTCCTACAACAACATCAAGGACGCCGACGAAGCCCTGCGGTGCGTGCGTGAATTCGACGAACCAACCGTGGTGGCCATGAAGCACATGAACCCGTGTGGGATTGGCCGCGGCGACAGCCTGGAAGTCGCTTGGGACCGGGCCTACGAGGCTGATTCCGTTTCGATCTTCGGTGGCGTGATCGCCCTGAACCGCAAGGTCGACCTGGCGACCGCTGAAAAGATGCGGAAGATCTTCTTGGAAATCATCGTGGCGCCGGGCTTTGATGACGATGCCTTTGCGGTCTTGGCCAAGAAGAAGAACATCCGCCTCTTGCAAGTCGACTTTGACCAAAAGGACGAACCAACCAAGGACGAAGTGGTTTCCGTGATGGGGGGACTCTTGATGCAAGACCAAGACACGCTTAAAGAGGACTGCCACGACTGGGAAGTGGTGACCGACGTTAAGCCAACCGAAGACCAATTGAAGGCAATGATGTTTGCTTGGAAGGCCGTTAAGCATGCTAAGTCCAACGCAATCGTGGTGGCCAACAACGAACGGACGCTAGGCGTGGGGGAAGGTCAACCAAACCGGATTGACTCCCTGAAGATCGCCGTCAAGCACGCCGGCGACTTGGTCGAAGGCAGCGTCTTGGCCTCCGATGCCTTCTTCCCGTTTGACGACTGCGTTAAGTACGCCGGCGAACACGGCGTCAAGGCGATCGTTCAACCAGGGGGCTCGGTACGCGACCAAGACTCGATTGACATGGCCAACAAGCTCGGGATCGCCATGGTGACGACCGGGGTGCGCCACTTTAGGCACTAAAAAGAAGTGCGATCCAGCCTTTGGCAGGCCGTGGGCTAAGCTAGGGAGGGGGTTAGTGCGGTACGCACTGTTCTCCGTCCGTACTTAGCCACTAGGTCTGCGGTTGGGGAGCACGTTAAAAAGAAGTGCGATCCAGCCTTTGGCAGGCCGTGAGCTAAGGTCTGGCATCCTTTGGTCGTGCGTACATGGTCAATTTAAAATTAAACAGGGGTTGGGAGAAGGGAAGCTTTTTCCAACCCCTGTGCCTGTTCATGGAAAATCAGGAGGAAAATCATGACATTACAAAACGTGTTGGTGATCGGTAACGGGGGCCGCGAGTTTGCGATCGCTAAGAAACTAAAGCAAAGCCCCAAGGTCGACCACGTCTACTGCGCACCGGGCAACGTTGGGATGACAACGGTTGGGGTTGAACCGGTGGCGATCGAAGAACTGGACTTTGCTGGGTTGATTAAGTTTGCCCAGGAGCACCAGGTAGCCTGGACCTTCGTTGGCCCGGAAGACGCCCTGGTGGCTGGGATCGTCGACGAATTTCAAACGGCGGGGCTAAAGATCTTTGGCCCTAACGCCCGGGCGGCCCAGCTGGAAGGTTCTAAGGAATACGCCCTCTCCTTTATGAACAAGTACGGGGTTCCAACCGCCAAGCACCTGGCCTTTGAAAACGAGGCCGAAGCCCTGACGCACGTGGCCGACTTCGGCTTCCCGGTCGTCTTGAAGTTAGACGGCCTCGCCGGCGGGAAGGGGGTCGTGATTGCGAGCGACCAGGCTGATGCCGAAGCGACGATTAAGGAAATGTTTGCGGACCACACCGGCCGGCTGGTGATTGAAGAGTGTTTGGTGGGACCGGAATATTCGATGTTTGTCCTGATCGAAAACGGCGACTACCAAATCTTACCGATGGCCCAGGACCACAAGCGGGCCTACGATGGCGATAAGGGTCCCAACACCGGCGGGATGGGCGCCTACAGCCCGCTGCCCCAGTTGAGTGAATTCGACCGCCAACGGATGGTCGAAGAAGTGGTGGAACCAAGCGTCAAGGGACTCGTGGACGGGGATTACGACTACCACGGGATCCTCTACATCGGCTTGATGCTGACTGAAGATGGACCCAAGGTGATTGAATATAACGTTCGCCTGGGCGACCCGGAGACCCAAGTGATCTTGCCGCGGCTGGCAACCGATTTATTTGACCTGGTTGACGCTTGTGTCAACGACCAGCCCCTGCCGGAAGTGGTTGAAAAAGAGGACGCCGTTTTAGGGGTGGTGGTGGCCTCAAAGGGTTACCCGCAAAAGCCGGTCAAAAACCAAGCGTTGGGCAAGTTCCCGGTGGCCGGCAACATCACGGTCGATTACGCTAACGTGGCCGGTAGTTTAGCCGACTTACACGGGGCGGGGGGCCGGCTGTTGATGGTGATTGCCACGGCTAGTGATTTAAAGCAGGCCCAACAAGACGTCTACGCTTACCTCGACCAACTGGAGGAACCGGAGTGCTTCTGGCGCCAAGACATTGGGGAAAAGGCGTTTAAGTAAGGAAGTGCGGACCAACCTCCTCGACAGGCCGTTGGGCTAAGCTAGGGCGGGGGTTAGTGCGGCACGCACTGTTCTCAGCCCTCCAATTCTGTTACGGCATTTCTAGCAAGGATTAGTGACAGTGTAAAAAACGGTGCTTAACCATGTTCTACAATTCACTTTTCATTTAGGGCGAACTGATTTAAAATATAGAAGTATGCTGTATGAAAAGTTTATAAGAAGAAAGAGGTCAAACGAACATGGCTAAATTAGTACTGATTCGTCACGGGCAAAGCGAATGGAACCTGTCCAACCTGTTTACTGGCTGGGTTGACGTCGACCTGAGCGAAAAGGGTGTTGAACAAGCAAAAGCCGCCGGTAAGGCGATCAAGGAACACGGGCTGGAATTTGATTACGCCTACACTTCTGTTTTGAAGCGGGCAATCAAGACCCTCCACTACGCACTGGAAGAATCCGACCAAATGTGGATCCCAGAATTCAAGACTTGGCGCTTGAACGAACGTCACTACGGGGCATTGCAAGGCAAGAACAAGGCCGACGCCGCTGAAAAGTACGGTGACGAACAAGTGCACATTTGGCGCCGTTCTTACGACGTGTTGCCGCCGCTGCTGAGTGCTGATGACGAAGGTTCTGCCGCAAAGGACCGTCGTTACGCTGACTTGGACCCACGCGCCATTCCGGGTGGGGAAAACTTGAAGGTCACCCTGGAACGGGTAATCCCGCTTTGGCAAGACGAAATCGCACCAAAGCTCTTGGACGGCAAGAACGTGATCATCGCCGCCCACGGTAACTCCCTGCGTGCCTTGAGCAAGTACATCGAAAACATCTCCGACGAAGACATCATGGGCTTGGAAATGGCTACTGGTCAACCGGTCGTTTACGACTTCGATGAAAAGCTGAACGTGCTCAGCAAGGAAAAGTACGACATTGATTAAGCTTTTTTAATCAACGGAAACGAGGCCGCTCCTTTAATAGGGGCGGTCTTTTTTATAAATTTATCGCTTTTTGTGAATTTTTTAATTATAATGAAACTCTAATCAATAAAGGAGGACTAACCAATGAAAATGGAAGAGCACATGCGCACCGACCTCAAGCGGGTCCCAACGATGAAGATCTTCGACTTTGCCTTTTTCACGAAGTCAATCGAGGGGATCGTTGAATTGACCATCGGCGAACCGGACTTTAACACGCCGGAACACGTTAAGGAGGCCGGGATGGCCGCGATCGCCAACAACCGGACTCACTACGCCCCGCAGCGGGGCACGGCGGGGTTGCTGTCGGCGATTAGTGATGACGTGGCTAAAAAGATTGGCAAGGTGTACGACCCGGCGACCGAGATCTTGGTAACCAACGGGGTAACCGAGGGGGCTTACGCGGCGGTGACGGCGATCACCAACCCGGGCGACGTGATCCTGGTCCCAACGCCGACCTTCTCGATTTACATGGCCGACGCCGCCATTGCCGGGGGCACGGCGGTTGAAGTTGATACTTCCAAAACCAACTTCCGCCTGACGCCCGAATTGATCCAGTCCTACCTCGATGAATACGGCGACCGGGTCAAGGGCTTAGTCGTGGTTAACCCTACTAACCCGACCGGGATTGCCATGAACCAGGATGAACTAGATGCGATCGCTGACGTGGTGCGCGACAAGCCGATCTTCGTAATTGCCGACGAAATTTACGACCAGCTCGCCTACACGGAAGGAGCGGATCAGTACCCGTCGATCGTTAAGTCCTTGCCGGAACAAACGATCTTGTTGAACGGCTTCTCCAAGTCCTACGCCATGACCGGTTGGCGGGTCGCCTACATGTGTGCGCCAAAGCCGATCACCGATGAGCTCTTTAAGGTCCATGGCTTTGCCGTGACCGACGTGGCAACCTTCGTACAAGACGCCGCCGAAGAAGCGCTACGCAACGGCCAAGAGGACCCGGCAGCTATGCGGGCCCAGTACCGGGAACGCCGCAACGTCTTGTATCAAGGGCTCCAGGAGTTGGGCTGGGAAACCACCAATCCGGAGGGTGCCTTTTACATCTTTGCCAAGATTCCGGACTACCTGGAACAAGACGACGAGAAGTTCGCTTACGACCTGGCCGAAAAGGCGAAGGTCGCCGTCACGCCAGGCTCTTACTTTGGCGCCGGTGGGGAAGGGTACGTCCGCTTCTCTTACGCCACCGATTTAAACGTTATCAAAACGGCGCTGGACCGTTTGCAAAAATATTGCGCCGCCCGCCGGTAAAAATGAATCTTTTATAGCAATTTAGTTAGGAAAGTGTAAAAGACCTGACCGCCCGTCCCCGTTCTGTTATCATAGAAAGTAATAATTTTTTAACAGGGGAGAGATTGCAATAATGAATATACTTTCGCGGGTGCCGCTCAAGGCATTTACGGCTAAACTAAAGGACCTGGTCAAGCCGGGGTACACCAAGGCAATGTGGCCAACGGGTGGGTTCTTTTTAATCTACATCGCATTAACGGCGCTTTTGGTTTACGTGGACCTGTCCTTTGTCAGCACCTTGTACATGAACTTGATGATGCTGATGTACGGGATGGCTAGCACGTCGGGGATTTTGTTAGCCCTGCTGGAACTGCTCGGGGTCTTCGCTTTGATCTTGGCGTTAGGCTTTTGGTTTAACTTCATTTCCACGGCGGTGGTCTTCACCTACCAAGACCGGCTTCAACACCCGGACGTGGTGGTGGGCCCTAGCACGATCTGGAAGAATTTCAAGCACCTGCGTAAGAACCAATTGTGGCGGATCAGCCTCTACACCGGCCTGTTCATCTTCTTGTGGACCCTGCCGCTGACGATCGTCGGTAGCTTCGTTTCCAAGTACACCTGGGCGGTTTACACGATCCGGATCCTTAACTACCTGATCATCATCTGGAAGTCCTACGAATACTCGCAAGCAACGCTTTTATACCGGGAAAAGCAACCAGACTTCCTGGGGCAATCGATGCGCCACGCCCTGACGGCCAGCCGCCGCTTCATGGGAGGGCTGAAGTTTAACTTCCTCTTGTTGCAAATCGTCTTGGTGCTGTTGCCGATCGTAGTTTGGTCAGCCATCTTTGGCGGGGTTGCTTACTACGGGATCTACACGGCGACCTACTTCTTCATGTACTTAGGTTACGCCCTGATCGCCTTGGGAATTACGGCTTATCTGCCGGTGGTTTACGCAATCAGCGCCCTTTTCTACGAGGAAGCTAAGAAGCACATCAAGGTTGACGCCAACTTTATCGGCCTCTTCAAGCCGGTTGAAGTGTTGACTGGGGAAGCCTTCCAATACGGTCACGAACCGGTGGTCGAAGAAAAGCCAACTAAAAAGGCCAAGAAGGGCAAGGCCCAAGCGGCAAAATAATTTAGGTGAGTGGCCACCCACCACTGTTTAATTGAACGAAATCCCGAACTGGATCAACCATGTACTGATTGATTTGGTTCGGGATTTTTTTAGTGCTTTGCTCTAGCTTAGCCCACGGCCTGCTTGATAGGCTGGTCCACACTTCTTTTAACGTGCTCCTAACCACGAGCCTAGTGTCTAAGTACGGGCAAAGAACATCGCATTCTGCGATAACCTTTACCCTAGCTTAGCCATATGGCTCGTCGAGGAGGTTAGTCGCACTTCTTTTAAAATCAGGGCTTCCCCTCGTTGACAATTGTAAACGGTGCTCCTATACTAAAGCCAACGTTAAGATTTACAGTTGTAAACGAAGGAGGGGAGCCGAAATGGTAGAAGTACTCGTCGCCATTGTGGGCCTAGTGTTGATCGCCCTGATCGTCTGGTGGTTCTTTGGTAAGCACCAAGCGCAAGCGGGTCGAGCCGTGATGGAAGGGGATCACCAGGTGGCGACCGTGGTGGTCAACGGGGGGTATTCCCCCAGTACCGTCGTGTTAAAGAAGGGCGTTAGCGGGTCAGTCAAATTTGAGATGCGCGATTCGACCGCCTGCCTGTCGCACATTGTTTTTGAACAGTTAGGGCTCAATAAGGATTTAACCAAGCAGCCCACCACCACCGTTGAAATTCCCACCGACCAAGCGGGGGAATTTAATTTCGCCTGTGGAATGGATATGTTCCACGGCAAGGTAATCGTTAAATAAGGAGGAACTAACCATGGGATTATTTGATCGTTTTAAGAAGCCGGCCGTCAACGAAGACGGCCAACAAGTTGTTAAGGTGACCGTTGACGGGGGCTACCAACCAGAAACCGTTCGCTTGGCTAAGGGGGTCCCGGCCAAGCTGGTCTTTGAACGGGTTAGCGACAAGGGCTGCTTGGAAGTGGTGCACTCACCGGAACTGGGCTTTGAAGCCGAGTTGCCCCTTAACCAAGAAGTTAGCTTCGACGTTAAGACCGACCAGCGTGGCGAATATGATTTTGCCTGCGGGATGGACATGTTTAAGGGAAAGGTCGTTGTAAAATAATGAAGCATTTAACCAGTTTGAAACGGTTCTGGGTCTGTTTGATTCTGACGCTGCCAATGCTGGTGCAAATGGTGGCGATGCCGTGGGGCTGGATGATGCCGGGCTACAACTGGGTCGCCCTGGTCACTACCACTTTGATCATCGTGGTCGGGGCCTGGCCCTACTGGAAGAGTGCCTGGGCGGCCTTTTTACAGCACAACGCCAACATGAACACCCTAGTGGCGATCGGGACGGCGGTGGCCTACTTCTACAGCATCTTTGCCATGTTAACTGGGCGGGATGTCTACTTTGAATCGGCCGCCTTTATCACCACCTTCGTCCTCTTGGGCGACGCGATGGAGGAACGGATGCACCAAAATGCCAACGGTGCCCTCAAAAAACTGCTCGACTTACAGGTTAAAGAGGCCGAGGTCTTGCGTGATGGCAATTACGTTAAGGTGCCACTAGACCAAGTGGTGGTTGGCGACTTGGTCCGGGTGCGCCCCGGTCAAAAGGTGCCGGTCGATGGTGTGATCACCAGCGGGGTGACGACGGTTGACGAATCGATGGTCACCGGTGAAAGTATGCCGGTTCAAAAGGGGGTCGGCGATCCCGTGATTGGTTCAACGATCAACCAAGCCGGGACATTCCAGTTTGAAGCCCAAAAGGTTGGCGCCGATACGATGCTCTCCCAAATTGTCGAGCTAGTTAAAAAGGCCCAAACCAGCCACGCCCCGATCCAAAAGTTAACTGACCGGATCGCCCAGGTCTTCGTGCCGGCGGTCTTGATCATTGCGATCGTCACCTTCGTCGTCTGGTTTAGTTGGTTAAAGGCGAGCGCCGTTTCTGCAATGCTCTTCGCCGTGGCGGTGATCGTGATCGCCTGTCCGTGTGCGTTGGGGCTGGCGACGCCAACGGCCCTAATGGTCGGAACCGGCCGGGCCGCTAAGCTTGGCGTCCTGATCAAGAACGGGGAGGCCCTGGAGGCGGTCAATGGGATTAAGACGGTCGTCTTTGATAAGACCGGGACGATCACGGTTGGTAAGCCCCAGGTGACCGACGTGGTTGGTGCAGAAGACACCCTGGCGGTAGCGGCGGCCTTAGAAGACGCCTCCGAGCACCCCTTGGCACTGGCGATCGTCCAAAAGGCTAGGGAAGCGGGGCTGTCAGTCGAACCGGTGACAGACTTTAATAACGTCGCCGGCGAAGGGGTAACGGCCAGATTGGCCGGCCAAGTTATCCGGGTCGGCAGCGCCCGCTTAATGGCGGGCCTGGCCTACCCAGCCGAACTGCAAGCAAGGGAACGGGCCCTCCAGGATGAGGCAAAAACGGTCGTCTTGGTAGCCAGGGGCGACGCCGTGATTGGCTTGCTCGCCATTCAAGACGTTCCCAAGCCGAGCTCCAAGCGCGCGATTGAAGAGCTCAAGGCCCGCGGCTTGAAGACGGTTATGCTAACCGGGGACAATCAGCGGGTGGCCCAAGCGATTGGTGACCAAGTCGGAATCGACCAGGTCATCGCGGGCGTTTTACCAAACGAAAAGGCCGATCACGTTCGGGCGCTGGAGCAAGGTGGCCCGGTGGCCTTTGTTGGGGACGGGATCAATGACGCCCCGGCCTTGACCAGTGCCACCGTTGGGATTGCGATGGGCAGCGGGACCGACGTGGCGATTGAATCTGGTTCGATCGTCCTCGTCCAAAACGATTTAAACGGCGTGGTCAGGGCGCTGGATATGTCACAAAAGACCTTCAACCGAATCAAGCTGAACCTCTTTTGGGCCCTGATCTACAACCTGATCGGGATTCCGATTGCCGCCGGGGTCTTCGTGGCCCTGGGGCTGCACCTGAGCCCGGAGGTGGCCGCCCTCGCGATGGCCTTCTCTTCGGTCTCGGTGGTTTCCTCGTCACTCTTGCTCAATCGAACTAGGATTGCGGGAGTGCAAAGGGAAGTGTAATAACAAGGATTGGGAAAAGACTGGAAAGGAGGTCCCTTCTGGTCTTTTTTCTGTTACACAGATAACGTGCTCCCAACCACGGGCCTAGTGTCTAAGTACGGCTGAAGAACGATGCCAAGGCATCAACCTTCAGCCTATCTTAGCCATACGGCCCGTTGAGAAGGTTGGCTCGCACTTCCACCCTGCCGCTGGGTAGCCCTGCTGATCTTTACCTTAGTGGCCCGTCACCTGGCTAACCCCTTCATTGCCACCGTCTACGTCTTATACATGGCCGGGATGGGGACTTGCATGGGTTCGGTAATGACCAGTGCCTTGCGGACCCTTGCCGACCACCAACAAACGGAAGGTAACGCGATTTTGAACACCCTCCAGCAGTTTGCCGGGGCGGTGGGAACTTCCTTAAGTGCGGTGGTGGTGGCCCAGAGCCAAACTTACTTGGCGGGCAGCCAGGCCTATACAACCGCCGTGGGGACCCAAAACGCCTTTATCATGTTGACGGTCTTTGCCACTGTCATTTGGTTTAGCTACTTTAAAGTTGTTAAATAAAAAACGGGCACCGTCCTGGCTTGCGTCAGGGGTGCCCGTTTTCTTTAAAAGACCTTCATGTCGGTCCAGTGGGTCGGGAGGTTGTTGAAGTCGTAAGTGGCTAGGCCCTCTTCAATCTGATCGCCGGTAAACATGGCGGTGTGGGAGCGGGCCAACATCAAGTTGAGTTCATTATCGGGGTGGAACTGGGCCATGACGACCGGGATGTTCCAAGCCCAAGCGGCCCCAACCTCAAAGATGGTGCCGGCGTCTGGTTCGGGGTTGCCCTCTTCGTACTTGTAGTCGGTGATGGCCACCACCACGTCGGCACGCTTGACCTGGCGCATGTCGGTTGCAAAGACCGTGTCCTGCCAGTCGCGGGAGCCAAACTCTAAGCCCTCCGCTTGGTGTTCTTGGGGGTTGTAAATGCCCTCCGGATCGATGGTTGGGTTCTTCTTGAGGGCTGCCATTACGATGTCAATCCGTTCCTTTTGCTCCGGGGAGAAGAAGGGGCTAGCGAGGTAAACTTTGTTTTGGTACATGGGAGACGTCCTTTCTGATCTTAGTAGTTCTATTATAGAAGAAGTGGGTACAAAATGCAGGAAAGAATGGGTAGACCAATTTGGTTTTATGCATAATTGGAAGGGGCGGTTGGGTGAAACGGGAGCGCCCCGACTAAAAAGGGGGACAGAAAGTTTTTTGCGAAAAGTTGGGAATTACCCTTGCAATTTGGGGTGAGGGTCTGTATAGTTATATACCGTTGTCACCGCGAAACAACGCGGTGCTGATGCGGTTGTTAAAAATAACAGTTGACATCAGTTGGCAACTCTGATATAGTATAAGAGTTGCTGATGCAACAGGTTAACGAAAGTTGCTCAAAAAGTTAATTCAAATTAACTCTTGACAGTTAAAATGTTAACTGATATACTAAAGAAGTTGATTATACACCTTGTGAGTTAATCAACGGTAGACCTTTGAAAACTGAATAATGTTTCGACGAATCAAATGTGTAGGGT
>OGGM01000324.1_pt1 | contig 39119 bp, 31 predicted proteins | sample 1571251 | NCBI WGS metagenome assembly OGGM01 (sample SAMEA2582076, study PRJEB24529) | metagenome | biome: Human gut stool | place: China | collected 2011 | reverse complement strand
TGTTCGGTTTCGGAGCGGAACTCGGCATCTCCACGCAGAAGATGCATGCGCGAGGTCCGATGGGACTTCGTGAAATGACTACGACCAAGTGGATCGGATATGGAACGGGGCAGGTGCGAGCATGAACAAGCAGATCATGGAGGATATGGATAATCCTTGGAACGCCGACCGTGAGGATCCTCGGCTCGGATTGCGCCTCGCCTCGGAACGTCTGAGCATCGTACGGTACGTGTTCCTCGTGCAGATCGAGGACGGCATAGCCTCTGCCGCCCAACGCGCCTCACTCGAATACGCCGATGCGGTGCTGATCGGCTGGCCGGAGACCGATGCGGGAGATGTAGTCGACCTTGACGATGACCAGTTGAGGAACATTGACGAGCAGATGCACCTGATGGAGCAGTACATTGCCAGATTCAGCGCAATGGAACGTGAGGGTGACATCGATGGCATGACCGATACCCTGATTCGCGTCACCGAACGGGTGGCCGAGGTACGGCGCTTGTACCAGCCTGACTTTCCCTTGCCGACCTTCGCCGAAATTCGTCGCGTCGTGCAGGATGAATGGGATGAGGATATGGGCAAGATCGACCCGCAGGAGGGCGCGCCCACCGCGGATGAGATCGAGCGTGAAACCGCCGACGCCGACAAGCTACAGGATGAGGAGACCGCATGACCGGGCCTCGACGCATGCGTCCGGAATCGGCCGAAGCCGATTCCGAGCTTGCCGTCAGCTATGTGATCGAACCGGAAAGGCGTATGGCGGACCTGTCCGTCGACGTTTCCGGTTCGGCAGTGGCCTCCGGGCGTAGGTCGGCGCGCGGCAACTGGCACAGTCGACCTCGCATCGGCATCATGGGCGGCACTTTCGATCCGATTCATAATGGCCACTTGGTGGCGGCATCCGAAGTCTCGTGGGTCTACGATCTCGACGAGGTGATTTTCGTACCGACAGGGCGACCGGTGTTCAAACTCGACAAGAGGGTCACCAATGCCGAAGACCGTTATCTGATGACGGTGATCGCCACCGCATCAAACCCGAAATTCACGGTATCGCGTGTGGATATCGACCGTCCCGGCATCACGTATACCATCGATACGTTGCGCGACATCAGGACGCAGCATCCGGAGGCGGAACTGTTCTTCATCACCGGTGCCGATGCGGTCGCCGAGATCATGCAGTGGAAGGATGCCGACAAGATGTGGGAGCTGGCCCACTTCGTGGCCGTGACACGACCCGGATACTCGTCTCCGGAAGGCGTGAAACTTCCGGAAGGCAAAGTCGACACGTTGGAGATTCCCGCATTGGCGATTTCGTCCACCGACGTGCGCCGACGCGCCGAACATGGTGAACCGGTCTGGTATCTGGTGCCCGACGGGGTGGTGCAATATATCGGCAAACACGGCCTGTACCGTTGATTTTCCACATGAACACGCGAGGCTCGTATGGTCTGTGTAAACGGTTAGTATTGGTCACGTCCAATTGACGCGAAAACAGACGTTTGGAGACATGGTGAGCGCAATCCTCGAAGGAAAGCCGGATAAAAACCTTATCCTTGTCACAGGCAGGACGCATCCGAAGCTGGCGGCGGAAGTCGCGGAACAGCTCGGCATCGATGTTCTGGAAACCACGGCATATGATTTCGCCAATGGCGAGATGTACGTACGCTACACCGAATCCGTGCGTGGCGCGGATGTGTTCGTACTGCAAAGCCATTGCAACCCGATCAATCAGTCAATCATGGAACAGCTCATCATGATCGATGCCCTCAAGCGCGCTTCCGCACGTTCCATCACCGCGGTCTGCCCGCTGTTGGGCTACTCCAGGCAGGATAAGAAGCATCGCGGTCGCGAACCCATCTCCTGCCGTCTGATGTTCGACCTGCTGAAGACGGCTGGTGCCGACCGCATCATGAGCGTCGACCTGCATGCCGCCCAGTCGCAGGGTTTCTTCGACGGTCCGGTGGATCATCTCATCGCCATGCCGGTGCTGGTCGATTACATCCGCGACCGTTTCGCCAACCAGCTCGACAATGTCGCCGTGGTCTCCCCGGATGCCGGTCGTATCCGTGTGGCCGAACAGTGGGCTCAGCGTCTTGGCGGCGGCCCTCTGGCCTTCGTGCACAAGACCCGTGACATTACCCGTCCGAACCAGGCCGTCGCCAACCGTGTAGTCGGTGACGTCGAAGGCAAGGACTGCGTGCTTGTCGACGACCTGATCGACACCGCCGGCACCATCGCCGGCGCATGCAGCGTGCTCAAGGACGCCGGTGCCAAGTCGGTGACCGTCGTCGCCACGCATGGCGTGCTGTCCGGTCCGGCCATCGAACGTCTGAAGGGTAGCGGCGCCCGTGAGGTCGTGCTCACCGATACCGTGCCGATTCCGGAGGAGAAGCGTTGGGATGGCCTGACGGTCCTGTCCATCGCGCCGCTGCTGGCCAGCGCCATTCGCGCCGTGTTCGAGGACGGTTCGGTCGCCGAGCTGTTCGACACGTATCCCGAGCATCACGGGCAGGGCTTCCTGTTCGCCTGATTCTTTGGGCTTTCGTTAACGTATTTTGCGTTTATACGGGTTCCGACTTGTTTGGAACCCGTATTTTTTGTCGGTCACGATCGCCTCCATGAGGACGTTGACTATGGACCATGATAAAGCGTATCCGGCGTGCGTGACCGGAAACAGGCTGTACGCTGTACACGAATCGACGGAGCCCATACGGGACTACACAAGGATTCCGCTGCTCGATAGCCACGGACATATAACGCATTGAGAACCCGTTGGTCTCTTGATTGGCGGGGAATGTTCTGAATGTCACTGGGCTGCAAATGTGAGGTCGAAGACGTACGGCGGCGAACGCTGCGAGACATGAGAATCCCTCCGGACGACAGTGCCGAAACTAGAATCATGGTCATCCACGACGTCGAATGCTACAAGACGAAAGCTCGTTAGGAAGGCGTGAATGAAAACATGAAAATCCGTATCAGAGAATCGACAGAAGCATTGCAATTCATGCGTTACCGCTGAGACATGGATGGCTGCGGATGGGAAGCGAAGCGATTCCATGCGTAAACCGGTCATGGCGTCGTCGTTGGTTGAACTGAAAATCAAACAGGAAGTAGCAGCAGACTCACCACCGCGGAAGGATACAGGACGGATGAAGTGGATGCATTCTCCGGGAATGCATCGAGACCCTGCGCAACGGATATGGACTGTCCGCCGATGACGTTGAACAGCACCCGTTCGCCATCACATATATGGGCGGATATGCCATGAACGACGTGGGTCCGGTGCTCGATCGGATAGTTCAGACGCTGAGGAGCCGTCCGTCCGGAAGACACGCTATGCCTATGGGCCAGCCCGACATGGGCCAATTGCCCAAACCGGTGCCGAGTCAGTATCCATCCGTTCCGTGATCTCTGGCCTCTGCATCATCTCGATCCCAACCGGAACCGCGTCCGGCTTCGCAGCCGACGGTTTTAGGCGGTCTCCTCTCTAAAGCCAGGAAAAGCGCCGAAAAATTCGCGAAGGACAATGATCTGGAAGGGAAACTCGAAGCTGGCAGGACCAGGGCGAAGGAGGTGCTTTCCAAAGCCAAAAGCGAAGTAGACCGTATTGTGGCAGAAGATAGCCGCGAGGACAGGATCAATGTGATGCGCGAGCATTCGGCCCGTGCATGGAACGGAATCCAATCCAATGAGACGGTGAGGAAGGCGACCTCACGCATGCAGAATGCCACTCAGATCATCGGAGATTCCATCGATGAGGCGCGTTCAGTGTGTGAGGAAAAGGAAACAGCTGCGCGAGTGGAATGCCGAGGAACACACCGCCGAAACCTTGCAGGTCTGGAACGAACCCCTGTATGACGATTCTCCGTCCGAGAGGACTAAGCCGGTTTCTCCCGGCAACAAACCACGGAGGGTATTTTCTGACATCCTCGAAAACACCGCCCCACACGGCCGGGCGGGAACTAAGGCTGAAGACGCGGAGCCGAACGCCACCGTGGAAATTGTTCCGGAGGAACAGGCCCCGACGGTCACACTTCCCACGGTTCCGGGTGGAGCCAGCTCCGAACCGACGGACGTGATGGCGCTGATCGACGTCGCTTCGGCTGCAGAGCCCGACGGCGATGCGAACCTGCCGGACGAGGCGGATGAGAACCCACCGGAACGACCGGATTCCACATACGATACGCTTGCGAAGTCCGATATGACGCCTGCGTTGTGTTGGCCCTCCGACGAGAAATGAAACCAGTCCGGCGAACAGTCCATCCGACACAAGAACGAAGGGGAATGCGACGTCTAACGGTTTCGCGGCATTGCTGAAGGACAAGCGGGGACTCACAATTCTTATCGGCTGTGTGGCAGCACTTCTCCTGCTCGTTGGCATCGCGTACTGCGCCAGCCAGCCATCCAGCGATTAGGGAAAGAACGATCCAGCATTGACTCCGTCGTATTCAGACACTCCCGACTCTGGAGATAAAGATGAGTCGTCCGCACCCTCGTTCACGACGATCGACACGAACGCGTAGAAAGGTCATTCTACGAAGGACGTGATGGAGGAACTTGACGGGAAAAACTTGGCTTATAATTTCTTGATTGACGGAGGCGACGGCAGCGACCAGACTTCAACGGTGAAGACGTACGTGCGGAACGGCGAGGAATGGACCGTTATCAAGGCGAGGCAATCCACCACGGACGGCAAGGTCACGTTGACCGTCCGGAAGAATGAGACCACGTCGTCGAAGGAATCACAGCAGCAGGAATTCCAGCAGCAGCCCGATAGCGACGGCGTCATCACGACCGCCAACAATCCGGAGTTCGCGGCGTTGCTCGCGCTGAAAGATCCTGACGATTCATCCATCGCCGCGTTCGCGGAGAAATACAAGGGCCGCACCACCTTCGATGACAACATCGCAAACGTTATACCCAGCGACGAGCATCCCCGTTTCTTGCTGGATTACATGTTGGTATATGGCGGCGATTACAACACGGACAGTGTCAGTGGGCCGAATTTCAGGTTCGAGGGAATCATATGGAGCGATTTCCATAACGGTTCGGTCGGACTGTCCTCTTTCGTCCATGAGGGACAGAACATCCAGGTCAAGGCGACGGTAGACAAATACAACCCAGACAACGGTCTTTTCAAATTGGAACTTGTCGAAATGACCGCACGCTGAGAAGTTGGCGCTATGCGATACGTCCTCCACTTCTATGAGTTCGTATGCCGTCGAAACATCGGACAACATTTGTGTATTCCCTTGTCCGGCGATGACCAGCCTCCATCCTAGCGAGGAGTTCAGGCAGTTACCCATGCACGCCGAAATTCTTTCTGACCGGCTGGACGGCGTCAGAGAGTTTGGATGACGACGACATCAATGAGATCCACCGCGACGCCGCGGAAGACCTTTCGGCCAACAGCCGTCTCGCTGGCATGATTTCTTTTGTTGCTGCGGAAGAGATTGACGAGTGGCATCGCACATTCGCCGCCAGTCGCGGTCTCTCCGCCAATCCGACGATGGCCAGTGGCGTCACCGTCTTTCTTGACGATTGCGTCATGTTTGTCATAACGCAATCGTCAAGATGATGGGGAAAGAACGTTAATCTGAGGAATTAAAACAACGTGAGGTTCCCTGTCCGTCCTTTTGCAAGTGCATCAACGATTCCTGGGACGTTATGCTTTAGCTGATATTGCCAGCATTCATTCACCGCGGAAGCGGATGATTTGGGTTTCATATCCGGAAGACAGGTAAGAACTGTTTCCTTCCCGTCAAACATGAAGGTCATCTTGTCACCTTTGAACGAACACATGGACCGTGTATCATTCTGAATCACCTCTGCAAGGGCCGCGAAGGCAATCCGTGCGTCCTCGTCGGACACACGGCCCTTTACTGTTCCGCTCATTGCATAGTCAAGCAGATCGAGCGCTGCGTGACGGTCGAGCTGATTATGGAATTGCTTGTTGTAGTAGTGCTTCAGGCAGGAGAAACAAGCCTCTTCACAATCGCAGCCGTTGAGGATGCTTCTGGTCTTGTCGAAGAGTTTTTTGAGATTATGTCCCTTGGACAGAGCGGACGAATATCCGGCGCCACTGGAGAGAGAGTCGAAAAGGAACACGTCGGCGAAAGCGGATCCGCCGTTCCCGTCAAGACGTGTGCGGCTACCGACGCATAATTCGTTGAAATCGATATCCAATAGATCAACGGCGGCAAGTCGCATCGCCTCAGCAAGCGACACGCGGGCTCGTTTAAGCCATTTATTCGACTGGTTGACGCTCACCTCGTTTGGATCAAGGCGGAGGGCGAATATGATCATGTCCGTGTTGAACACGTCTCCGATGTATAGGCCACGGCTAAAATCATGCGCGCAGCTAGGTAGCCGATTCTGCGGAGTCTTCGTGTAAGGCGCTTTGATGTATTTTTCGACTCCTGCCGAATCCGTCGTCGGGAAAGCGGCTCCACAATGGGAACAGATTGTGAATCCCTCGCCATTCGGACCTTTGTTGATCACCATGAGGGAGCAGTCGTGTCTTTCGCTGTATTCAATGTGATTGTAATCGGTGCCCATCATTTCTTCGGAAGGCGTCGCGGAGTAGAAAGGTGGTTCCGCAAAGGACAATTCGGAACGTTCGCTCGCCGACGGAGACGCATCTCCGTTCTTCGGCGCGAATCCTCACGGCTTAAGGAACGGCTTGCGTTCAAGTCCAGGTTCCTTGCAGAACGGGCAACGGTCGGGTTTACGTAGCTCCTTTTCGAATCCGAACCATCCACAAGTCGGGTTCGTGCAGAGGAGCACTTCGTTGTGGTAGTCCTTGTTATCGAAGTACTTCTTCGCCGGCTCGAATGAGGTACCTTGCTTTTTGGCGAATCTCGACGAATGTGCGTAGATTCCACCGGAAATGTACCTTTTTTTGTTCACGATGAGTTCTCGCCCTGGAGCGTACTCGCTGATGGCCATATCGAGGGACCGTTCCGGCCGCTGCTCGAGCTTCTTGACATCGGATGGATCCTCAATGTCGAATCCGGTGACGTTGCGGGGGAATGAGTACGTCGGGAGTATGGCCGCTTCGAGGAGACTATCCAAAAGGCTTTTGCAGTTTTTATTGTCGGTGGATAGGTAGTTCTCCCTGTATTCCCTGAAATCCTCTTTAAGGTCAGCCAGTTCCTTGGACAGGGTGCGGCGGAATCTATCAGCGTCCAACTTCCAGTCCCGTGGAATCAGCTGTTGGTGGATGATGGTGCCAAAGTCATACGCTTTAAGGAAGGAATTCCATTTCCTCCAATACATTTCGAAGAAATCCTCGATGGTGATGTTTTCCATGGAGAAATCTTGCTCGGCGCTGAAGTCGGTGAGCAGTATGGTTGCCAGATGTCGTCTGATTAGTTTCTCGTTGTCCACGTCAACATGTGGTTCCCTCAATTCGCCGCGAACTATACTGTCCGGATGCTCGAAGTAATGGTTATCGAACGGTCTGGCGTCGACATATGTCACGATGGTGGATATCGACGAGCCACGACGTCCCGCGCGTCCGGCCCTCTGCTGGTAGTTTTCACGCATCGGCGGAATATTACGGAGTGCCACCGCTGTGAGGGAGCCGATGTCGATGCCGACCTCCATTGTCGTCGTGCAGGAAAGGACGTCCACGGGATCCTCATCGTCGAACGTGTAGATGTCCTGGAACCGCATCTCGTATTCCTCGGTGGTGGACCAGCTTTCGTTCTGTCCATCCTTATGAGACAGCTGAGCCGTATGCTCCTCGGTATTGATCCTTGCGCGCAGGGAATCGTCATCACCCTGAAGGATCCTTACTATCGGATCTCGCCAGAAGGCGACGGAACTGAAATCCGTAAGCTCACGCATATTGCCTTGCCGGCAATGAGGACATTTCCCCCACAAATCATACGGGGCGTTCTTACCACACCGGTCGCAGACTTTCCACCGCGCATCTGGTTCGATTCTCAGCGTGACGTAACGCGGATTCAGGTACTTGTACCGGACATATTTTGCTGATGTTCCGAGGAAATGGTCCAGTGCGTTCTCAAGATGTGCCATTTCATCCGCATTGAAACGTTTCTTCAGAAACTCGTACAGCGACCGTTTCCCCTGAGTCTGCCCTTTGAAGATGTTGTCGTGGTCTACCCCATATTCTGCGGAGAAAGGCATTGCCCTGTCACGAGTGGACCATTCGATGTTCGGGTTCAAAGCGGCGTTGTGAATGAGCAAATACTCGCTCCATGCATAGAAAACCGACTTGAATTCGTCCTCGGAAATTCCCATCTCATCGAGATCATCATAGATATAGCATATGTCGTCATCAAACGGTTCGATCCATCCGACTGTCATATCACTGAGAGAACGATAGCGGTCACAGAGGAGTGACAAAAGAAGGTAATGGTATTCCTGCGGTGCACCTTCGTCACCTTCACCTAGGAATTTGTCGAAATGTCGTTCGAATTTTCTCCGACTCTTCTCGATTTTCTCCATAATGGCTGTGCGATCGGCACCGTAAAAAATATGCGACCCATGTTCCGATACGGTTTTCAGGAACATAGGATAGATCGCACTGACCGTTGCGTCATTGCCGTGCTGTCGGTACAAGTCGTATGCCGCCCGGCACAGTAGTTTGCGCATCAGGTCTTTGTCGGAGGATTCGGTCAGGTCGAGCGCTATCCTGGCGGCGGTCTGCCTGCTGTCGGAGAAGAGGATCACCTTTTTTCCGGCATTTGGGTTCCTCCGCAGTTTCTCCGAGTCGTTTGAGGGTTCTTGCAGCGAGAACTGTTCGGCGACGACGTTGTAAAAAGGCTCGTTGCCTTTGGTCGTGAAGTCGCTGACCGAAAGACGGCCATTGCATTTCGGACAGGTGGTGAACTGCATCTTTTTACCGCCCATGTCCTTGGGCTGGTCGAAGGAGAATGCCACGTGTGAGAAATGGGCCTGTCCGTGATGGTCGTCACGGTATATCTTGCCGGATATCGTGTTGAGCCATCCTGTTTTGATGTCGTCCGGACGGGAGTCCTCCGCTATTGGCATGACGATGAGTTCTTTGATTTCGCTGTTTCCTGCCGGTTCTTCGTTCCAGAAGAAGAAATCATCCTCTTTTGGATTGGCATAGCCTTTAAGGAACAATGCCCCGCAGGTGCGGTCGGTGGCCAATTCGTAGGTCTTTGCGCCGCAGGAGCATCGTCCGGCCAAGCCGTTGATAAATGCTTTGCCGAGGGGAAGACCATCCTTCTCTTCCGCATGAGGACATTTAGGGTCGGCGCAGACCATGAACGATTGGATTCTCCTGATGAACAGATGCATGCGTGTCGGTAGAAGCGGTCGTCCTCCGTCCAAGGCCAATGCGGCGAGATTCAGCAGGATATCGGTCGCTCTGACGGCTTCAGAATCGTCTTTGAAGATTTCCTTCGCGGCCTCCTCTAATGTCAGTGTTTTTCGACGGAGAATCTCCTCCACCGCTCCGAACCGTTCGATTTTCTGGAGCTCTTCCCCGGCCCGCTCATGGATCGCTTGTTCAGTCATGTTGTCCGGTATTGGTTGGCCGATTCCCGACAGGAACCGCCTCATACGCATCATCGACGTGTTCGAATCATCACCGGTTCCGGCGGCGGCCACTATGTCCTTCGCGGAAAGAATCCGGGACCCGTGGACGACCTTCTGCTCCTTACCCGTGATGATGCGCAGGTTCGAGGCTGGTCTGCCTGCCATGTCCTCGAAGAAGCGTTCGACCGGCTCGTGGTCCTCTGGAATGGAAGCGGAAGTCATGATGAACTGGAACCGATTCATTCCGACTCCAAGCCTTGCCGCGAGACGTTTCAGCAGCAGCGCCACCTCGCCTCCGGCGGCGCCTTTGTACATATGCGCCTCATCAAGCACGAGCAGGATCCGTTCCTTCGGATTTCGCTCCAGCCATTTCGCGGTGTTCTCCCAGATGCCGTTTTCCGTTGCCCGGATGAGCATGTACTGCAGCATGGAATAGTTGGTCACGAGGATATCCGGCGTATGCCGCTGCATCTCGAAGCGCATCAGCATCTCCGCGTCCAGGGGACTCCACCCGTCCCCGCCTTCCGTGACTACATCGGCATAGGAGAGGATGTCTTTCTTCTCCGGGAAACGGCCCGTTTCCGACAGATGAAGCCTGTCCTCCTCGCCAAGCCCGCCGAAATCATGCCGCAACGTTTCAGCATATTCCTTGTCACGTCTCGTGTTCCTTGTATCGCCGGCATAAGGGGTCCTGCCGGTATACATGCCGAACTGAGGGCGCCGCGCGTTTCCGACGACGCCCTCCCATATGTTAAGGAAACTGCCTTGCCTGTCGCCGATCATCCTGCGCAGACGACCGACCTGGTCGGACACAAGCGCGTTCATCGGATACAGGACCAGTGCTCTGACCGCACGGCTTTCCTCCCATGAGGACCGTCTATCGGTCAATCCCATGGCCTCTCCCGCCATTTTGGACACGAGCGGCCACATAAAGCACTCCGTCTTTCCGGAACCTGTTCCTGTGGAGACCAAGACGTCGCAACCGTTCCAGAACGACTCGAGGGATTCGACCTGATGGCTGTATGGTTGGGCGAACACTCCCTTGTCCTTTTCCGCCATATTCTGAAGAAAAGCCTTGATTCGTTCCGGAACCGCAGCGTTTCCGATGCCTCCATCGGCAAGCTGATAGGCTTTCGTGGCTTCCAGATACGGTTTCTGAAACAGCGTTCCAGGAGCAGCGAGTGTTTTCTCGCATCTGGAGAGGAGCTCGGGCGTTTTGCCGAAGTATTCGGTCTCGATGTATTTGACGAGTCTGTTCGAAATGGCTTTCTCGGTATCGGCGATACTCAGTTGGACTGGCATGTTCGGTTGCTCCTTACTTTGATTCCGCAGGATTCAAGCATATCCACAGCGGTTTCTAACAGTTCGTTGCGGATTATCCGCATGGTTTCGTCGCCGGGGGCTTTTTCAGGCCAGGTCATGAAATCCAGCCATCTGGATATTTCCGTTGGAAGCATGCCAAAAGGTGTCTTGATCCTGGTATGGGATTCTCCCAGCGGTTCCAGCTCCGCCCAGTAGGGATTCCCCGCGACGCTCCTTAGATGGGTGTACAGCGGCTTCCACTGGGAGCCGTCGATGATTCTCGCCTCGATGTCGCCTCGTCGGTCGCGTAGCAGAAAGTACGTGCTGCGCCTATAGGCTTCCTCTCTTCTTCCGATCCCAATCCCATCCAATAGGATGGGATTCGCCGCCCAACAGTCCCTGACGTTTTGTCGGAACGGGTCGGCGTATTCGTAGACCCGTTCGTCCGTGCAGGACGACCAGACATGGTACTCCCGCGGTAGATCCCACCATGCTGGGTTGCGTTCAACCTGTGGTTTCCCATGTTCACGTGCTGAAAGCATCATTCCCGAAATCGGCAGAGACATGACGTTACCTGTCATGTCGTAGACGCCCAGGAGTGCTTTCAAGTCATCGCTGATTTGAATCGTATGGCGGGAAGGACACCTGTACGTTCCGCCGCTGTTTTCAGAGATGATGTCTCCGACCATAATGAGCTTGTCGTAAAGGAGTTTGGAGGCCGGAGGGTCCCCGAGCCATTGCCCAATGAACGGATATATGAGGGAGATTCGCCTGAGCCAAAGGTTCAGCCTTCTCGAGATAGTGCCAGGCCGGCATCCGTCAGCCCCCATTCGTCCGTCATCCAGACAAAAGGCTCCGATCCAGAACCGTGATGCAGAATAAACCGTTCTAATGCCGAACGATTCGTCCGTCTCATTCCGGTATCGCCTGACGCCAAGGTCCGTAGCCATAATGCTGAGCAGATCGTCACACTTCATTGGCTGCATCCCTGTCGATTCTCCGCAGGAGCCGTTCAGCCCTGTTCCGGTCATCCAAAGGGTCGGCGACCATCATCATTCCCTCCGGTCCGGCGAAGGCGTATGCCAGAATGAGCTGATAGTCGGCTGTCCACCTGCTGAATTCGTCCATGGCCTTCTTCTCCTTCCGCCGCTTCTCTTCTCCAGTCTCATTACTGCCATGTCGGACCATTTTGCGGAATGCCGTGAGTATCTTACAAGGTAGTACAAGGGCATTGCCTGGAACGGTCTTGTTGAGCGTTTCAGGCAATGACCGTAAATCGTCCACCTTGAACTCGACGTGCTCGATATTCGCCAGCTTGCTTGGCACGTAGTAATTCTCTATCTCATAGGATGGATCCCGAGCGAAATCATTTGAAGACACATAGAAAATTTGTCCCCATAGCTCTGGCGCGAGGAGTTTGAGATTGCCATGCGCGCCAATGGGCAGGATGAAGATCTTTTTTGTTCTTGCGCGAAGCAGCGAAAACAAAAATGCCTCATTCATAGTGTCGAAAACATTATCCATAACCAGAACGGAACAATCGGCCTCATCCAGCTTCTCCAACGTTGTATCTATATCGCTCCAATCGGATGGCACTGGAAAATGGTAGGCGGGTTTGCCGCTCAAGGTGAATGCCAATGAGTTTGCGACGTCATTACAGAAGGCCGAATCCACCGCAAGGAACCTCGTCGCGGCCAACGTCGCCAGTAGTCCGGCTGCCAATCCTTCGATATCATTCCCACCAAGCGCAAAAATGGATTCATCGAGATTATCTTCGAGAATCATGGAGAGTTCCTCATCGTCGATAGTCTTTTTACGTGACATATCGGCCAAGGGTTGGGGAGACGGAAGCGTGGGGAAGGAACTACCGCCGGATGGAATAGCTCTAGCAAGGCTCCGCAATCCCAACTTCAAGGCGATATTGTCCTCCATCTCCTTCAGTACTTCGTTCTGACGCTGGTTTGCCTCCTTTATTTTTCCTTCAAGGTCGGAAAGCGTCGTGCTTAGCTCTTCACGTTGAGCCTCGTCTTCTTTTTTGAGCTGGTCCAGAATGGACAGTTCATTGTGTCCCTGTTGAATCCGCTGTTCAACATCTCGGAATGTCTTATTTCTCTCCTCTATCTCCTTGTCCTTGCCTGCAAGGACCGTGTTGAGACATTGCTGATGAAAATCCTTGTCCGTCGCCAGTACATGGGTGATGATTCGATTCATCAAATCATCATCGGCGTGCATCAACCTTTGTATTGCATGGGCATATAGCTTTTCGTCACGGGTATCAAAAGGTTTTCCCGAATAATCCTCCAGCGAGATTGGTGAACTGATAGTCTCCTTGAACAAGGTTCCGATTCTTTGGCGATCTTCCTTGGAGTAATCAAAACCGGACTGGTCGCAATACCATTTCAGGTAATCATCGGCGTAGTCCTCAAAAGGCCTGATTGGCACACTGCCTTTGGGACTTGGAAGGACAGCCTTGGAGTAGAGCATTCTTACGGTCTCTTCCCCAAACTGTCTGGGCATTTCCTGCACATCATTCTCGTTGATAAGGAAACAAAGTGCTGTGAACTTCCCGTCGTGCATGTATTTTTGCAGTTTCGCTTTCCCATCGTGGAATTCAAGTTTGCTGCTTTGCAGTAGGGCCGCTTCTAGCATGTTCCTCTTGCAGCGCTTGTATGCAATGAGGATTCGTTCTGTAGGTCGACCTTGGTATTCGAATCCGATGGAAAGCATTTCAGATAGTTTGGCATCATTCTCAGTCAGGTAGATTACCTCGATGAGATCTCGCGGATTGGTATCGTATGATGGATACTTAGAATCAAAAGGATCGACTATGGTCGGCCTATCCGGTCTTGCGGAATTCGGTTTCCATCTCAGACGTACGAAATCACCAGCAAAACGTTTACTGTTGCTGGTGATGCTTCGCGAGTATAAAGTTCTCGGATCGTCCGGATTATCCTTATCGATCCAGCGGTTAAGGTTCAGCCATATGAAAGGGTTCTCCTGAGATTGGGAATCGCAGTCGGCAAGACGAAGATAGTTGTTGGCCGTGCCATCGTGGTTATACCGGACCATGCAAATCGATTCCCTTGCATATTCCTGTCCCCAAAACATTTTTATTCTCCTCTTCTCGCTCGGACTACCGTTTCGCTTCTCGACGTATTCGTCTTTCCAACCTTGATTCCAGTACGTTTCATTGCGATTGACGTGCCAAGATTTGTCTTTCGCAACAGCAACCTCGTATCGGTTTTGGCGGTTGATCGTGCGGCAGACTCTTCCGCTTTGCCGACATCATTAAAATGCAACAGGAACGTCTTTGGGAAAGCTCCTTTCGCGGCTCTGATTAGAACCAAATCCTTCCGCCGTGCCGGGAGCGTTCTCTCGCTTTTAAGCAGACTTTCGCTCCAGGCTTCTCCCGTCCTTGACCGTATCTCTACGTCCACGGGGAATGAGCTGGTAAGAATCGGCTTGTCACCCGATGTCAAACTCACGGATGACTCGTCGTATCCCGATGTCACGAATGCCGACCAGTCGATTCTGTCTCGGATTATTGTCCGCCATGTGTGGAATTCATCCGGCCGGGATACCAGAAAACCGGTATCCAATTCGTAGATACACTCGTTCTTGCCCGTTCCGATATATCCGAACGGGGATATGTAGTCGTCTCCCAGCCCGTAGGTCGCCGCAGGGTGCATGATCCGAACCATCCCAGCGTCTTCGGGACGAGCGTTCCCCTCCGGCTCATGGTATATGACAGGTGTGTTTTCGAACAGTGGCTGATCCATTCCGTTGGAAGTGAGGGACGGAGGCCAAAGCAGGTCAACCGTTTTCTCCTCATCGGTAAGACGGCAGCCGAAAGAGGCAAACATATTCGCAGCATCGTCTCTTTTGGAGGATGACGTGGAGACGGAAACCAGCCAAACGGTAAAACGGTTGTTGGCCGCGAGACTTCCTATCTTTTTTGCGGTATCGAAGGATTTCACGACTGACTGGGTCAGTTTCGGCTCTCCCGAATCAAGGACAAGGCAATAGTGCCGTCCTGCGTATACGTCGTTTCCGTGCCGAATCCTGACTCCGATATGAATGACATGATCCGTTGGGATGCCGTCGTAGTCGCTGGTGAATACCATGCCGGTTCTGCAGTCTTCGACTGTCCCGATTCTGCTGAGTATGGATTCGGAAGCTGTTACCGTTACCACCTTGCTGAGTTCCAGCGTTAACAGTTTCCGGATGGGGGCTTTCAGGGATTCCGACGCCATTTGCCATAGCGAATACACTCGTCCATTGACCGACATATAAGCTTCTACGGTTTTCCTCAGATCATCACGCAGTCTTTGTCCGATTCCGTACAGGCCTGCTTTCAGTACGTAACGATTCGTGGATCCGCCCTCTCGTTCAAGGAAGATGGGAATGACCGGATTTCGCGTAAGGAGATTTTCGGATCCACTACCGCTGACATATTCATCGCAGAACTTCGCAAGATCATCGTTCCGATGATGTTTGAAATACGTTCTGACCTTCTTGGAGTCCAAGGCGGCAAGGTCGACCGGACGATCACAATAGGGACATTTGAAACGCGCTCCCCGAGGAACATGTTTTTTGTTTCTGTCATCGATTTCACGTGCGAAGACGATTGTCTCTCTATTATCTTTCATCATTTTCGCACAATCCATAGCTCAACCTCCGATGTCGGAGACAGATATTGATTATCCGTCGCCTATGACTTTTCCTATTCTACGAAGAGGAGAGGGTACATGAGCCGATTTAGAAAGGTGTGTTACTGTCCGCTGCTGATTGGTTGGCGTTGGGAATGCTCTCGTTAAAGGGTAATGAACTGGCTCATTATGCCCTAGGAATTATGATATGCTTTATTCCCAATTTAAGGTTACGTCGTAATGGGAAACTTGCCGTTTCAGTAAATGGCCTTGATTTTGACTGTGTCTGTGACTAAGGGTGAGGTTCTGGAACGAAAGGCGTTTTGATAAATACCAAATGGAATGATTGATGTCGGCATCTCTTACATATAAGAAATTAAAAGTGTTTCCATATACGTAAGGCATAACTACATAATTCTCTATTTTCAGAACGGGAAAAGGGAGTCATGCACTACGCGACCAGTGCATACAAGAATGCGTATTCCTCCGCTACGGAGTCCTCCCAGATTTTAGCGGCGCCAATCTCGGGCGGATTCTCCAATGGTGCGTATTGTTCCGCACGCCCAGAAGAGTCTGGATGAGCGGACTCGAGGTAAGGAGGGCTGGTCAGTCAGACGTGGCATCCACGACGATGGCGCACGCCCAATGACGGTTCGGACGACGATAACGTCAAAAAGACCAGCCCGAAGAAGTTGCTCAAAGTGCTCACATGTTGCCTCAAATACATGAGACGTGCCGGCAAAGAACTGCCGAAGACCTTGGAAGAGGCGGGGGAGAAGAGTCAACTGCCGTTCTCACCGTGCAGTCCGAAGAGATAGGCCGTCTCAGACTGGGCGCGACAACGGCGAACGGGAATCATGTCCGGAAGATTGAGACACTTTGATGCCGATTACCCATCATGCGTTTAAGAAAATCAATCCTTCGAGATGACAATTGTCCGGGAACTCGGGCCCTCCGACTTTCCGAGAGGACCCGTTTTCAGGCTCCCCCACCTGGACTCGAACCAAGACAAAGGGTTCCAAAGACCCGTGTGCTGCCATTACACCATGGGGGAACGGCAAAAATCCTAAAAGCTTTTCGCCGAGTATTCATTATGCCATATGCCGCTAACACAGCGTGTCGAAAGTGTCACGCATCTGAAAACATGCGATGCCAAACTATGCGAAATGCTTATTCGTCAAGCCTGTACGATGAATAACAGTTCTTGGAATGCTGCTCGAACGGGGCTGTATTCTTCATCTGTGCTCCGTTCGATCTATTCCCTGCATGCTGTTGCGGAAACAAGATGGTTGTCTGCGCCTAGGAGAAGGATCCAAAACGCTTACCCCTTACACGCTGCCGCATACTGGAGTTGCTGTGCGCGGAGGATCTGGCAACGGGGATCTCCGACTGCGGCCGTGCCGAACGCTGCGTTGCTCTGTCCGGCCCCAACGGTTATAATCCTCGAACAGAAAAAGGCCGTTTCCCACAAGATTCAAGGAAACTTGCACGCTGCATAACCTATTATGCGAATGCAACAGGAACGGTGGCGTGAATGGCTTCCCTGGCCTTGGGGAGACGGTATGGATATCCGGTGCACTTACTGATTGCACGGCAGAATATCCTCTGTTGACGAGAATCAAAAGACGGAAGGCGGAAGATGGCATTAAGCGCCGCAATCATCCTCGCCGCGGGTGAGGGCACCCGTATGCGTTCCAGCAAGCCGAAGGTGCTGCACACCTTGGCGGGAAAGACTTTTCTGAACCGTGTGATGAATTCCGTATCGGCACTCAATCCCGACACGCTCGCCGTGGTGGTGCACTACCAGGCCGAGCGTGTCGCGGCCGCAGCGCGCTCCTACGATGAGCGTGTCACCATCGTCAACCAGGACGACATTCCGGGCACGGGCCGGGCCGTGCAGTGCGCCATGGCCCAATTACAGGAAGATGGGGCGCTTGACGGCGTCGTATTGATCGCCGCTTCCGACATGCCGCTGCTTGACGCCGGCACGCTGAATCAACTGCTTGCCTTCCATGAGCAGAGCGGCAACGGAGCGACCGTGCTCACCACCGTCCTTGATGATCCGACCGGCTACGGTCGAATCATCCGCGACAGCGAAGGCAATGTGCTGCGCATCGTGGAGCAGAAGGATGCCAACAGCAGTGAACTGGCCGTGCATGAGGTGAACACCTCCGTATATGTGTTCGGCGCCAAGTTGCTGGCCGAGGCCATCGCCAACCTGAATTCAGACAACGCCCAGGGCGAGTTCTACCTGACCGATGCGCTCGAGACCGCCAAGGCGCATGGTGCGGTCGGTGCGTTCGCAGCTTCCGATCCGTTGAGCGTGGAAGGCGTGAATGACCGCGTGCAGCTTGCCGCACTGGACAAAGCCCACAACGCGCGCGTGTGCGAGCATTGGATGCGCGAAGGCGTGACCATTCTTGATCCGGAAACCACATGGATCGAAGACGATGTTCGGATTGCTCGTGACGCCGTGATCCTACCCGGCTGCTTCCTTCAGGGCCATACCGTGATCGGCGAGGCCGCCGAAATCGGCCCGTACACCACGCTGATCAGCGCCACCATCGACGCCGAAGCCCATGTGGAACGTTCCCGCGTGCAGGAAACCCATATCGGACGTGCCGCCAACATCGGTCCATGGACCTACCTGCGCCCAGGCAACGACCTCGGTGAGGAATCCAAGGCCGGTGCCTTCGTGGAGATGAAGAAAGCCCACATCGGCAACGGCACCAAGGTACCACACTTGAGCTATGTCGGCGACGCCGACCTGGGCGAGCACACCAACATCGGCGGCGGTACCATCACCGCCAACTATGACGGTGTGCACAAGCACCACACCACCATCGGATCGAACGTGCACGTGGGCGCGGGTAACCTGTTCGTCGCCCCGGTCGAAGTCGGAGACGGCGTGACCACGGGCGCAGGCTCTGTGGTCCGGCATGACGTGCCGGCCGATTCCATGGTCTATTCCGAAAACACGCAACATGTAGTAGAGGGCTGGAAGCCCGAATGGGAGCGCTGATTATGCCGGCAGTACAAGATTCCATCGACGCCATCCGCATCGCCGCAGCCGCGGCCGATCGCATGAAGGCCACTGACATCGTGGCTTTCGATGTCACCGAACCATTGGCCATCACCGACCTCATGATGATCGCCGGCGCTTCGAACGAGCGTCAGGTACTGGCTGTGGCCGAGGAAATCGAAAAGGACCTTTATCTGAAAGACGGCAAGCGTCAGCCACGTTCACGCGAAGGCCTGACCGAGGGGCAGTGGGTGCTACTCGACTACGGTGACTTCGTGATTCACGTCATGCATCAGGAGTCACGCGACTTCTATCGCTTGGAACGACTGTGGAAGGATTGCCCGAACATCGACCTCCAGCTCGACCATGCGCAGGAAACGACGGAGGAAGCCGTCGAAGCGGAATAATCCAGGACGTGAGGAGAAGCATGCCGCGCAACGTAACGATTGAATCACGGGGCAATGTGCCACAGCATGTGCACGCCATCACGCTGGTACGTCATGGACGTACCGCATTCAATGCGCAGCATCGCCTGCAGGGGCAGATCAACATTCCCCTTGACGAAGTGGGCGAGTGGCAGGTAAGGCAGACCGCAAGGGCCTTACGTGAGCTTTATGTGGATCATCGTCCGGATATTCCCAATCGACTGGTGGTCTGCTCCGATCTCGACCGTGCGGCCGCCACCGCACGTGCCTTTGCCGATCCGCTGGGACTTACGGTGCATGCCGATGAGCGTGTGCGCGAACGCAGCTTCGGTGATTGGGAGGGCGTCGCAGTGGAAGAGCTCGCCGAACGTTACCCGGAGGATTATCGTTCCTGGGCCGAGTTCCGTGGCGGAGAACTCAAATATGGCGCGGAAAGCAAGGAACACGTCGGCAAACGTGGCGTGGAAGCCCTCAATGATTGGGCCATGCGAGCCGGAACCGACACCGACCTGTTCGTGTTCTCCCACGGCGCCTGGATCTCACAGACACTGCAGACGTTGTTGGGACTGAACGAAGTACAGCCCGATTTCGCCTCCATTCTTTCGATGCGCAACGCACATTGGGTGCGTCTTGTACCGATCGAAATAGGGGACACATTGCGATGGAGATTGCTGGATTACAATCACGGTCCGGCAATCGCCGATACCGAACAGTGGGAACATCCACGCCGCCAAGGCCTTGACTTTTAAGGATTCCACGAATTTTCACATAATCGCCAGTCCTTTTGAAGCGATACTCGCTATCGTCGTGTGCTGTGAAGAATTTTTTCAAGGGAATTTCATTTTCATCAATCTCGGCAGGTGCGCTTGCCGCAGTGACGTCCTTCCTCCTTTCCGCGAAAATCGGCATAGCGGGTTCGGTGATCGGTGTGGCGGCCGGATCCATCGTCTCCGCCGTTTCGACGCAAATCTATAAGAACGTATTGAAGGCATCGGGCGAAAAGATTCAGAATGCGGTGCCGTTCGGTTCGAACTCGGACGAGGAAACTCCTGAAAGCGATGCCAAAACCGATAACGGTACGGAAGCCACGCAGGTCATCGGCGAAGTCCGGCATGGCGGAAGCGATACCGCGGTCATTACGTCTGACCAGACTGCGGTGATGTCCGACTCGCCAAGGGTCATCGCCTCCGGTAAGGACGGTACGGAAGCCACAAGCATATTGGCCAACCCTGAACGCAATACGAAAACCAAGCGGAGCGTCAAAGCTGGAAGCTCGTCCGCCGGCGGGTCCCGGACCATGCACCACACGGGGGAGACCCGTGTCATGGCGTGGTTGCATGGCAAATACGCACCGGCCATCATCGCGTTCGTCGGCGCGCTGGTTGGCGTAGGACTGAGTGCGGGCCTCATCCTTTTCTTTACCCATGGCAAAGGTACGGACACCGTAGTGCATGACGTGGTGTACGAGAAGGTCACACCTTCGACGAGCTCGAGTGATACGGGCAGTACCGTCTCCGGTACCCCTACCTCAGGTTCCGGTACCACGACGAGTGGAACCGACACTACCGGCGGGGCGACCGATCAGCCGACCACCAGTGGCAGTGACAAGACCTCCGGCAGCACTTCCGACAGTACGTCAGGGACCAGCGGCTCGTCCGATTCCAGCACCGGCACCACCGATGGCGGCTCGTCGTCGACCGATGGTTCGGACTCCTCAAGTACCGATTCCGGTACCAGTTCCGGTTCCAATTCCTCCGGTTCCACCACAAACGATTCGACTTCCGGCACTTCGACAGGCGAATCGTCCGATTCCGGAACCAGCACGAATTCAAGCGGGACGACCAGTACGACGAACTGAGGTCACGCATCCAATCCTTGAGCGACACGCCGGGATTGCATGATTCAAGTCTGCGATGTATCTTATACAAGGTTTGCAGAGCAGACACGGGGCTATGGCGCAGCTGGTAGCGCATCTCCATGGCATGGAGAGGGTCAGGGGTTCGAATCCCCTTAGCTCCACGATGAGGGTTTTCGATGAAAGTCGGAAGCCCTTTTTTCGTATGGTGAACCGCTGCCGAACCGGTGGCATGAACTGAGCCGATATGAACCAACCGCAACAGGCCATTGGCGCAGCACAGTCAATGTGACGGTATTCACGCAGAGTGAACATGTGTCGAAAGCCTTGCTGCCGTAGTCTGGAAACACGTCTTACACCACAGACGCACGAGTTGGAAAGGACCGCAATCATGGCAAATCTCACTGCGGAGATGAAGGAATTCCTCAACGGCAATCTGGCATGGGTCGCGACCATCGGCAAAGACGGCCATGTGGATCTCGGACCGAAGATGAGCATGTTCATCATCGACGACAATCACATCGGCTATCACGAGCGTACCGCCGGACAAATGTACCGTAATCTGCTTGATGGCAGCGAATTGGTCGTTGCCGTTGCGAACCTCGAACAGAGGAAAGGCTACCGTTTCCGTGGCAATGTCGTACTGCACGACAACGACGCGATTTACGAGGAACAGGTCAAAATCGCCGAGGAACGCGGCACGAAGAAGCCCATGACCATTCCGGTGTTGCAGATCACGGAAATCCAGGATCTGACACCGGGAGCGACGGCCGGAAAGACCATCGTCAAGGATTGACGATTATGGTCGGTTCACCAAACCCGTACGGGATGGTTGACCGATGGACCCGGTCCGATATGGCGGATTGAACGCTTTACAGCATGCTTTCCGTCATATCGGCCCAGTCATATTGGGCCATGTATTCGCCATGATACAGATTCACGGCGCCGGGTTCTCCCTTCAGGAAACGGAACAGGTCGCAGTTGAGCGCTTCCGTCTTGATTGCCACGCTGTCACGGCCGCGCACGATGATGTCATCTTGGCCGATCGGTTCCAACGTCGTCTTCAGATCGTGGATGAGATTGCGTACTTGGGTGCAGCGTGACGCCGAGTTGGAGGCATCCTCCCATAATGCGGTGATGAGTTCGCTGATGGAGCAGCGTGCACCTTTACGATGCACAAGATAGGCGAATAATTCCTTGGATTTGTTGCGATCGAACTTCAACGGTTCGCCGTGATGAAACACATCGAAATCCCCGAAACAGCGTACTGTGATACGTTCGTCGTTCTCCGACTCGATGGGGTTGCGCAGATTGGACAATGCGGTGCGCACATCATCCTCGCTGGCGGGTTTCAGCAGGAATCCACTGACGTACATACTGTGTGCCTCGAGCGCGTGCTCGGCATGGGCGGTAACGAAGATGATGTTAATGCTCTCGTTGCCGGCCTTGAGCTTTTGCGCCAATTCGATGCCATTCATGCCGGGCATTTCGATATCGAGAAACACCACGTCGAAATGGGTTCGGGAAGCCTCGTCCAACGCCTGTTGCGCCGACAGCGCCTTCATGCAGGTGCTGTCGGCGCAACATCGCGCAGAATACGGCATAATGCATTGATCGCAAGCTGCTTGTCATCGACGATGAGGATGTTCATGCATTACCGCCTTTGGGAATGGTGATGGTCAGGGTCGTTCCGTGATCACTGGCGTATGTGAGGGAACCATTGCAGATGATACCCAACCGTTTGGACACGCGATCCAGGCTGGCCGTGTGATGGTCGGCTTCTTCGGGGCATTCGGATTCGACATCGTCATGCACGCTGATGTAGTCAGCCACGTCATCGTGCCATACCTTGATGACGAGTGCCGGATCGTACGCGTATGGAAGATGGAATTTGACGGCATGCTCCACCAAAGGCTGCATGCTGAGTGGCGGAAGACGGAAATCCAATGTGCGTATGTTCCAGGATATTTTGATGCTGTGCGGGGTGTCGGTCTGCACCAGGCCGAGGTATGCCTTGACATGCTGGATTTCCTTGCGCACGGGCACCAGTTGGGATTCTCCGACAGCATCGATGTTGCCGCGCAGGTACACGGACAGCTCCTGCACGGCCTTTCTCGCCCTGGTGGAATCCTCCATGCACAACTCCTGGATGGCGGTCAGCGAATTGAAGATGAAATGTGGGTGCAATTGCTCGGTAAACAGCTTTGCCTTGCTCTCCGCCAATTCATGTTCGGCAAGGATTCGCCGTTCTTCGTTGCTTTGCCGTCGCAGAATGAACAGTATCATCAGGGAGAACGCGATGGCCGGGTACATCAACGTCAACGAATCATGGCGATTCTCCACGATTCCAGCGGCGATCGGTAGCATGAACAGGGCCAGCCATTGCAGCAGGACGTGCTTGGCTCCTCCGGCATTCGTGAGTGGCACCACCAGCAAGGAGACCAGCATCTGCAGTGCGGCCATGTCATCCGGCAGCATGTGCAGAGGCCCCCATGCGAACGCATTGCCTTCCCCGATGCGGAACGCCCAGCCGGTCCAAGGGTTGAGGATGATCAGCAGCATGTTCAAAACGCCCGGCGTGACGATGAGACCGGTGGTCGTACGCCTCGCTTTCGGGGAAAGATCCGTCGGCAGATTGGCACATGCCAGCAGAATGAAGCCGGTGACGGCCACAGGCCCCACCATGTACGTACCATAGTTGCCGATGTACGTCATCATGATGGAGAAAGTGTCGTCAAGACCGGTGAACCTCTGGGCCAGCAGACCTCCGAACGTGTTGACGGCGTGCAGTGTCAGTACCGCCGCGAATGCCATACGACTCCGGCGCGTATCATCGCCGAGCGCCACGGCGACGATCAGTACCGCAAGTATCGCCAGCGTGAAGATTCCGATGCTGGAATTAATCGTATTGCAAGCCATAAGGCCCCTTCTGCCCGAATGGGGTACGCTTGCGCACCCCCCTGACGAACCAGTATAGAAGAGGGTGCAAGACGGGGCATAAGAGCGTGTGGATTGCGGTGGATAACCATGATTCATCCACATATCCACAGAATCCGTCGAGCCGGTGGCATGGGCGGACAGGTTCTGCCATGCTGGGCTGCACGGGTGGACGATGACGACCATTCGGGGACATATAGACCAAAGAAGGTGAACCATGACATCTCGAACGACACGACGTCGATGGGCGGGCCTGGCAATGGCGACGCTCGCGGCGATGATCCTGCAGCCGGCGGCTCAGGCCACACCGCAATTGGCCGACCTGAAAGTCAAACAATCCATGAGCGTTCAGGCCGGCACGCAGGTGAGTCTTACAGGCAAGACATTGACGGCCATACCGTTGGCTTCCTACACCGCGGCCAACGTGACCGACGGCAAGATGGTCGGATATGACCTGACCACCATACCCGCGTTGCGCGATGCCATCGCGTCGGCGGCCAAGGATATCGGCGCCACGCAGAAAGACCTGAACGTCAACGGCACACTCGATCCCATGGTCTGGGTCGTCAGGACTCTCACCGATGCGAACACCCATCCATGGGGCGGCCGACTGCGTGATTTCTGCGACAGCCTCGCCAAACAGGACGCGTTCAAGCAACAGCAAGGCACGAAGTTCACGCAACTCAATGCCGCCGGAGACGCCATTTCAACCGGAGCAGTGCTGACCCCGGGCATCTACGCCGTCGTGGACCGCACTCCAGCCACCGTTGAGCAGCAATCCGAGTCCGCGTCAATCATGATGATGAACGGTACCGGCGTCAGCGGCGCAGACCAACTGATTACGGCGGATGGCAGCACCGTCGAACTCGGACAGGTCATCTACAAGCTTTCCGAAGTGGAAACACCCGACAAGCGGGTCAAGGAGGGCGACGCATGGAAAGAGGGAACCACCGAAGCCATCGGTAAGAACCTGACCTACCGCATCACGCAGAAAATCCCGAATTGGACCGGATACGAACACTACTACCTCGCACTGAACGATACCTTCGGCAAGGGCATCGACTATGCGGGATTACAGTCCATCACCGTTGACGGCAAAAGCCTGCCGACCGACTTCTACCATGAGACCATAGCCTCGAATACGGTCAGTTGGCTGTTCGGCGACGCACAAGGCGACGTGCTCGTCTCCGACGCTTCCAAGCAAGCCCTGCCGGTCGGGGCGACAATCGTCGTCACCTACACCGCGCGACTCAACGGAGACGCCGCCATCGCGCCACAATGCAACCCCAATTCCATCAGCCTCGAATACTCGCACAACCCGAATTCGTGGAACGACCATAACGATGTGCCCGGCAACGAAGTCAACGTCTGCACAGGCGCCGTGAACCTGAAGAAAGTGGACTCCGACGGCAAAGACCTCAGCGGTGCCGAATTCACCATTGCCGAAGGTGCGAATGGAGGAGACCCCCTGAAACTGATCCGCATCGACGACGGCACTTACCGTCTCGCCACGGACAAGGATGAGGCGAAACTGACCACCACGACGATCCTAGCCGGCAATGTAAGCATCAGAGGATTGAACGGCGAATACACCATCAGCGAAAAGAAGGCCCCGGAAGGTTTCTCATCACTGATGCTGCCAAGCGCCGTCATCAACGTACACGTCAACCAGCAACAGGGGACGTACGGCGTGGAAGTGAAATCCGACCCCAACAAGCTGATCAAACTTGACGGAACGCAAACCGTGACCGTCACCAACGTGCGATCGATAGTGCAAATGCCATTGACCGGTGCAGCCGGACTGACCGCAATCCTCCTACTGGCCGCGGCACTGCTATCCGGAGGCCTCACATTGCTGCGCATCACACGAGAATCCGCCGACCGATAGACGGAATTCGCAATGATGGACAAGCGGACAGGCAAGGCACGGCACAAGCATGAACCACCCTTGCGGCTACGCATACGCTGGCTTGCGGGAACGGCAATGCTGCTGGCCACGGCCCTGCTCGTTAGCCTTCCGCTCACCCTGCGCACCACCGACAATATCGAACAAATGTTCGACACGCGTGCGTATGCGAGCGCCGTGAACGATACGGCGCTCGCAATCATCACGCAGACGAAAACCAACGCGCGCCGGTACAATGAACGGCTCGCCGGCGGCAATGACCTCGAGTCCGAAACGGCACGGCAAACCGAAACCATACCGGAATACGCCCAACAGCTCGTCATACCGCCCAGCGATATCATGTCCACGATCGCATACCCGAGGTTGGGCATCAATCTGCCGATTCGTCACGGTGCCGACGAGAACTCGCTTGCGGCCGGCGCAGGACACTGGCAAGGAACATCGCTGCCCATAGGCGGCAAAGGCACCCATGCCGTAATCACCGCACATAGGGGATTGGCCGACAAACTCATGTTCACCAAGCTCGACCAAGCCAGGAAAGGCGATGAATTCACCCTCACGACACTAGACGAAACGCTTACCTACCGAGTGGAATCCATACGCACCGTCACCCCTGACGACGTAAGCTGGGTCAAACCGGAAACCGGGCAAGACAAGGTCACACTGCTCACCTGCACGCCATACGGCATCAACACACATAGACTGCTCGTCACCGGCACCCGCATACCCAACCACGATGAACGATCCCAAGACCCCGGATGCGCCATAGCCAACGTCCTTGCCTCGACGGGAGCGATACTTGCCATCATCTGGAGCGGCACCATCGCCATCATCCGCCACTACCGACGCATCTGGCGCAGACGCCCCCACGGATACAATGAGCATCATGATCGACGAAGTACTGTTCCTACGCCACGGAAGAACCGCCTACAACCTTGGCAGAAGACTGCAAGGCCAAATCGACATCCCCCTCGACATCGTCGGCCGATGGCAGGTGGACCAAAGCGCCTACGAACTTGCCCGCCGATACTACTGGGCGAAAATCACCAATCAGGCACAGCATCCCGAAACCCTGCAACAACCAACCGGACCGGACGCGCATCTCGCCGACCCGAACGAAATCACACAAGCGCCGGCATCGAAACGCCAGATGACCATCATCTCCTCCGACCTGTTCCGCGCACAACAGACCGCGCGCGCCTTCGCCAACCTGCTCGGCCTGCCCGTCGAATACGACTCCAGGCTACGCGAACGCAGTTTCGGCGAATGGGAAGGCATGACCCGTGAGGAAATACGAGAAGCCAACGCCCCGGACTACGACTCATGGCGCTCACATACCGGCGGAGAACTCAACCATGGCGTGGAAAGCCGCACCCACACCGGACAACGAGGAAGCCGGGCGGTGCTCGACATTCTTGACCGACACCGCGAAAACATCGTGCCGACCACACTGCTTATCGTCGGCCACGGATCCTGGATCGTAGCCACCATCGAAACACTGCTTGGCATGGACCCCGACAGTCTCAGCAACCTTGGCTCCATGCGCAACGCCTTCTGGTCACGCATGACGCCTGCCGGCGATGCGGAACGACCCCGATGGACACTTGACGAATTCAACCAAGGTCCGGCCATTGCAGCATTCACCGACTGGGAGAACGGACCCGACGACCTCAGAGGACCGAACATGCCGCAATGGAAACCGATCATGCAGTAAAGGGGCTCACGGACACACCCCGAGAAACCCCGATTCCACAGCCGGAACATGAACAGTCGGTTAACGTTTCACCTTGCGCATCGCAAATTCTGCGCATAGGACTATCCTTAATGAGGTTGTATGCCCGGTCACACGGTTTCCTGCCGCGGATCTCGGGCTACCGTACAGCGATAGAACGTCAGAAAGCGCGAAAGGCGGGTGAGAGACATGTTGAGAATGTTCAGAACGATTAACGGCCAAGTGGAACAGATTCAAAAACCTGAGAACGGCTCCTGGCTGTGCCTGTCCGAACCAACCGACGTGGAGCTCGCCAGCGTCGCCCAAGAAACCGGCATCGACCTGGCCGACCTGCGCGCCCCGCTGGATGACGAAGAGCGCTCGCGAGTCGATGTCGAGGATGATTACACGATGATCATCGTTGACATCCCGACCGTCGAGGAACGCGGCGGTCGTGACTGGTACGAGACCATCCCGTTGTCGATCATCATCACGCAGTCGATGATCATCACCGTCTGCATGCAGGACACCCCGGTGCTGCATCCGTTCATGGAAGGTACCATCCGCGGTTTCAACACGTACATGAAAACGCGTTTCATCCTGCAGATCCTCTACCGCAACGCCACCATGTATCTGCGTTACCTACGCATCATCGACCGCGAGAGCGACAAGCTCGAACTGAAACTGCGCCATTCCATGCAGAATCGTGAGATCCTCATGCTACTTGAACTGAGCAAGACCTTGGTCTACTTCACCACGTCACTCAAATCGAATGAAATCGTGATGGAGAAGCTAACGACCCTGCCCCGTATCAAGCAGTACCCGGAGGATGAGGATCTGCTCGACGACGTCATCACGGAAAACAAGCAGGCAATCGAGATGGCCAACATCTACAGCGGCGTTCTTGCGAACATGACCGACGCCTTCGCGTCGATCGTGTCGAACAACCTGAACAACGTGATGCGCATCTTCACCATCATCTCCATCACGCTGTCGATACCGACGTTGATCTTCTCCATGTACGGCATGAACTTCCAGCAAGGCATGTTGGGCATGCCGTTGTCCGACAAGCCGTGGGGCTTCGTGGTGATCATCCTGATCTCACTGGTGCTTTCGGGAATCGTCACTTGGTTCCTTACTCGTTCACGCATGTTCAAGTAGATTGTGCGTCACCGGCCGGTGGTCCCGCCGCCGGCGCATGATGGGTGTTCGGAAGGCGGTTACATGACGCACGGGATACGGAACATTGCGGCGATGCTGTGTGCCGCGTCGATTGTGGTTGGCGTGAGCGCATGCGGCACCTCCATCTCCGTGGTGACCAACGGCCAGGCGCAGGGGCCGACCATCACCATCGGCGTAGCCACCGATCAGCCGGGACTCGGCTTGCTGCACGGTAAGGATTATTCCGGGTTCGACATCACCGTAGCCCGATACGTCGCACAATACCTAGGATTTGCCGACAAGCAGGTCGTGTTCGCAAAGGTGATTCCCTCGACTCGCGTTTCGGCATTGACTTCGGGGGATGTCGATATGGTCGTGGATTCCTTCGCGACGAACACCGACCATGACGACGAAGTGACCTTTGCCGGACCGTATCTTACGGTACGTCGGGATTTGCTGATTCGTGCCGATGATAAGGATGGGATCCTGAGTGTCGATGATCTGGACGGCAAAACCGTATGCACGGCCAGGGGATCCATCTCCGGCTCCGATATGCGGAACCTGACCGACAAGATGACGGTCGAGGAACGTGACACCTATCCGCAGTGCGTCACGGCGCTGATGATAGGCGAAGCCGACGCCATCATCTCCGATGACGTCATTCTTACGGGACTTGCGGCCGACAGGGGAGGCGGCTACCTGAAGGTGGTCGGCGAACCGTTCGGCGAACAATCCTATGGCATCGCCGTCAGGAATGGTAAGAGCGAGCTGGTCGGACAGATTGACGCGGCACTCAAAGCCATGGTCGCGGACGGTTCATGGTCGAGTGCGGTGCAAGCCCTGAAGCAGGATATCGGATACACCGTCGACGTTTCGTCGAACCCGCCTACGGTGCGGCGGAAAAACTAATCTGCATGCCGCTTCTTGGATAATGATTATCGCCTTGCCAAGTGTCCAGTTGCGCGGCTAGTTTCATGCATTATGAATGACACCGAGAAAAGCGCACAGGCGCAGTCGAACGAATCCGCCGAGCCGTCGTTTCGCTACAATGCGAAGCTGGCTCAAGGCGTTGAGGAGAAATGGCAGAAGATCTGGGATGACGAGGGTACGTTCTGGGCGGCCAACGTCAACGGCGAGCTGAAGGATGGCAAGGGCCACAACGCGGAAGGCCGTCCATCCTACTTCGCCATGGACATGTTTCCATATCCATCGGGCAAGGGCCTGCACGTGGGCCACCCGCTGGGGTATCTCGCCACCGATGTGGTCAGCCGTTATCACCGCATGAAGGGTGAGAACGTGTTGCATGCCATGGGCTATGACGCCTTTGGCCTTCCCGCCGAGCAGTACGCCGTACAGACTGGCCAGCATCCACGCATCACCACCGAACAGAACATCGCCAACATGCGCCGCCAGTTGCATCGCATGGGTCTGAGCTTTGATAACCGTCGCTCCTTCGCCACCATCGATCCGGGTTATGTGCGTTGGACCCAGTGGATCTTCTCACGCATCTATGACGCTTGGTATGACGAGGAAGCCGTCAATCCGAGCGGTTCCAAAGGCTGCGCAAGACCGATCAGCGAGCTGGTCGAACAGTTCGAATCCGGTGCGCGCGCCATTCCGGGTTGTGAGGGCAGGTCCTGGGCCGACTTGAATGAAGCAGAACGGGCGGATGTGCTCAACGACTTCCGTCTGGCATACATCTCCAAGTCCCCGGTCAACTGGTGTCCGGGACTGGGTACCGTGCTCGCCAACGAGGAGGTCACCGCCGAAGGCAAGTCCGAACGAGGCAATTTCCCGGTGTTCCAGCGCGAGCTACGCCAATGGTCCATGCGCATTACCGCCTACGGTCACCGTCTGATCGAGGATCTCGACGGCATCGATTGGCCGGAAAAAGTCAAGCTGATGCAGCGTAACTGGATTGGCGAGTCCCATGGCGCCTCCGTGCATTTCACCGTCGAAACCCCGAACGGTATCAGGGACATGGAGATCTACACCACTCGTCCCGACACTCTGTTCGGCACCACATTCGCCGTCGTGTCTCCGGAGCACCACCTGCTCGCCGATGTCCCCGACGAGTGGCCTGCCGAAACCCCGGAGAACTGGAAGGGTGGCTATGCCACTCCGGTCGAAGCCGTGCAATCCTACCGTCTGGCTGCCGAAGCCAAGACCGCCAAGGACCGTGTCGACGAGGCGGGCGAAAAGACGGGTCTGTTCACTGGCCTGTATGCCATCAACCCGATTACCGGAGCCAAGCTGCCGCTGTTCACCGCCGATTACGTGCTCATGGATTATGGCACTGGTGCCATCATGGCTGTGCCGGGTGGCGATCAGCGTGACTATGATTTCGCCGTCAAGTTCGGTCTGCCGGTCATATATACCGTCAAGCCGCTGCCGGAATCCGGCGATGACCTGGCCGACTACGAGGGCAAGGCTCCGTTCGTCTCCCACGACGGCATCGTGATCAACTCTTCCGTAGCGTCCACCAAGGCCAAGGGCGATGCCCTGAGTCTCGACGGTCTGCGCGTCGACGAGGCCATTGGCAAGGTCAATGCATGGCTTGAATCCGCAGGTGTCGGCAAGGGCACCGTCAGCTACCGTCTGCGCGATTGGCTCTTCAGCCGCCAGCGCTATTGGGGCGAGCCGTTCCCGATCGTCTACGGTGAGGACGGCACCCCGCATCTGCTGCCCGACGAACAGCTGCCGATCAACCTGCCGGATGTGCCGGACTACAGCCCGAAGACCTTCGACCCCGAAGATGCCGAATCCAACCCGGAAGCACCGTTGAGCCGCAATGAGGATTGGGTCAAGGTCGAGCTTGATCTGGGCGACGGCAAGAAGACCTACTACCGTGACACCAACACCATGCCGAACTGGGCCGGCTCCTGCTGGTATTACATGCGATACCTCGATCCGACCGACACCGAACACATGGTGGAGAAGGACGAATACGATTACTGGATGGGCCCGAACCACAACGAGACCACCGGCAAGGCCGGTGGCGTGGACCTGTACATCGGTGGCGTGGAGCATGCCGTACTGCATCTGCTGTATTCGCGTTTCTGGCACAAGGTGCTCTTCGACCTCGGCTTCGTCGACTCCGCCGAACCGTTCCATAAGCTGTTCAATCAGGGCATGATCCAGGCCTATGCCTACACCGACGACCGTGGCCAGTACGTGCCGGCCGCCGAAGTGGTGGAAGGTCCTGCCGATGCCAATGGCGAACCGACCTTCACCTGGAACGGCGAACACGCCAACCGCGAGTTCGGCAAGATGGGCAAGAGCCTGAAAAACATCATCACCCCGGATGACATGTACGAGAACTACGGCGCAGATACCTTCCGCCTATACGAGATGGGCATGGGACCGCTGGCCGAATCCCGTCCGTGGAACACCCGCAACGTGGTCGGCTCCATGCGTTTCCTGCAGCGTCTGTGGCGTAACGTCATCGACGAGACCACCGGTGAGGTTCGCGTCAGCGAGGGTGACCTCGACTCCAAGACCCTGAAACTCCTGAACAACACGATTGCCGACGTGACCGTGGAAATGGAGGCCATGCGCCCCAACACCGCCATCGCCAAGCTCATTGTGCTCAACAATCATCTGACTGGCCTTGATGATGTGCCGCGTGCCGCCATCGAACCGCTGATTCTGATGCTTTCGCCGATTGCACCGCACATCTGCGAAGAACTGTGGAACAGGCTCGGCCATGACGAATCGCTGGCCCATGCCGACTGGCCTAAGGCCGATGAACGTTATGTCGGCCAGGACACCGTTACCGCAGTGGTGCAGATCAAAGGCAAGGTGCGTGCCAAACTCGAGGTCACTCCGGATATCGATCCGAAGGAGCTTGAGCAGATGGCCCTCGAAGCGGTCGCCGACCGTCTTGGCGGCAAGGAGCCACGCAAGGTGATCGTCAAAGCGCCGAAGATCGTTTCGATCGTCCCCGCGGAATGACGACCGAAGGCCTTCGAAAGGACTGAATCGTTCTCCCGCTTGGCGACACGCCGAGCCTGTGGATAACTGACGTCCTTCGACCACAAGGGCCGTTTCGACTGGACAAACGCCCATGACTCCATCAGCGTGGAGTCATGGGCGTTTTCGTTATCAGAAAGAAGCATATGGGCGCAGCCGCACCGATGACGCGGCTGCAACGGTTGAATGCTCCCGAAACAACGTCAAGGCCTGAGCCTCATCCGTCTGCGCACTGTCCTCAACCCGCACGATCGTACGCCCGGGCATCATCGCAAGTGCGGCGTGCCGTTGCAGCCAAACCATCACTGGCCGATTTGGCGGGTGTCCAGCCATCAGACTCCGAAGAGCCGATCAATCGCAGCCGAAGAGATAAGCCACGCATCATATTTCAGCCGATTCATGCGGTCATTGCGATGCTGACCTTGACCTGCGCGTTATGCGCAAGCCTGACCATGCTTATCCAACAGGCGACCCACTATGCACAACTGCAATCCACGCAACCCACGGTACGGCAAACCGCACATCCTTCATCCGGCGCGTCGCCGTCGGCATCCGCCTCATCCGCACAGCCGGATACGGCACGATCCGAATCGACCGATACCGATCCCACTTCCGACCTTCTTGACCTCAATACCGCAGGCTTGGAGGAACTGCAGACGCTGAAGGGAATCGGTCCGGTTACCGCGCAACGCATACTTGATTACCGCATGCAGTTCGGTCGTTTCGACAATGTGGATCAGCTGATGGAGGTCAAAGGCATCGGAAGCAAGACGTTGGCCAAATTCCGTGATCAGGTATGTGTGCGATGAACGGGAAAGGTCGGTGGTCCGAACGTGAGCGAGGCAGCAGGGACCGGCGCCTGTTGCCCGTGACAGTGCTGAGTTGGTCGGCAAGTCTTCTCACGCATGCTGTGTTCTCAATGATGACGGCGAACGGGACACACGCCGGTCCGCTACTGATCACCATCATATTGCTGATGGTTGTGGTGGCCGGTGTGGGATTGGCGTCGTTGAGACTGCGCGGCCCGAACGCCACCAAGCTGATGGCTTGGCACAGTGGTGCCATGGTATGCATCGCCGCCGTGCTGGCATGCTCCTGCACCGCACTGACCTATGATCTTGTGCAGTGGAATGACGTGTCCTCGTCGCTGGCGAGGAAGGGAACAACGCCGGTTACGGTGCGGCTGCATGTCGTTTCGCCGACGGTTGCCTCGAACAGGCGCGCCAATGACTGCCAAGCGGATGCCGTATTGCAAACCGTGACCGAAGGCCAACTCGTTCGGGCATCGGCCAGTCGTATACGGGTATACGCCGATCAGCCCGACTGCGCCATGTTGCGGCAGGACGGCACATACCAGTTGGACGGCATGCTGATGCCATCCGACTATGGCAGCATGCCGATATGGCTGACCGACGTGGACGACATTCGGATGATTCGCGCGCCGAATGCCGTCTTCCGTCTTGTCGATGTGATGCAACGTTCCTTTTTCATACAGACCGGCAGGCTTTCGGATCAGGGCAAGGTGCTGGTTCCCGGGCTGACATTGGGCATTCTCGGACAGGATTACGTGCCGACGGAAGACTCGACCGATGGATCCGGCATCGATGCCACCTATGCCGGCCGATTGGAGGATGATTTCCGGAAATCGGGAATTCTGCATCTGATGGCGGTCAGCGGCGGCCATCTTGCCGTGGTCGCCACGCTGGTCCGTACGATTTGCGCGTTTTTCGTAATACCACGAAGAATTACGGCAATACTGATTGGTCTTTCCTACATTGCATTGTCCTGTTGCATGTTTCCTTCGGATTCCGTCTTCCGTGCGTTACTGATGGGACTGGCCGGCGCGACCTGTCTGTTTGTAGGACGGCGTGGGCAGGCGCTAAGTACCTTATGCTGGACCGCTATGGGCGTGTTGCTTATCCAGCCGTACATGTCATATAGCTTCGGGTTTGCACTTTCGTGTGCCGCGGTGCTGGGCATAGTGCTGTTCGTGGACCGTATGACCGATTGGCTGAAAGCGATGTTGCCGCTATTCGTGGCACAGGCTGCAGGCATGACCATCGCCGCACAACTGTTCACCTTGCCGTTACAGGTGCTGATCGAACCGGAGCTGCCGGTATTTTCGATTCTGGCGAATCTTGTGGTCTCACCTGTCGTCGGTTTTTCCACGTTGGCTGGACTGGCATCATTGGCCTTGTCTTGGATACTGCCCGACATCGGGTTCGTGCTGGCGTGGCTATCCGGTTGCGGCACCGCAATCATGGAGATCGTATCGTTGCATTTGGGATCGGGCAATCACGCCACCATCCCATGGGCCGGCGGCATACCAGGCGCGATGTTGGTTCTGGCTGTCGAGTTGGTCTGCGCTTGTTCGGTATGGTTGATGCGTCGCATCGCAAGACGCGCGGGAACGCCGGAACAGGGCATGCCCGGTCGTCGTATGCTGAGCAATCCCATGGATCGATTGCGCCTGTGGGGTACGCTTACGTTCGCCGCGTTGAAAAACATGCATTGGGATGCCGGCTGATGATGGCACGCTTGTCCACCGATGCGGCGAGATTGAATACTATGCCGAAAACATCCGCAACGAATACGCCATTCCACATCGTCTTTGGCGGGGATTCGTATCTGAATGAACAGACGGTGCGCGATCAGTGTGTTGCCGCGCAACGCAAGTATCCTGATGCGGAACTGATCGAATTGGATGCAATGGGCGCGGATCATTATGCTTTCGACGAAGCGGTGAGTCCTTCGTTGCTCAGCGATCGGGCGATCGTGAAAATCGTCAACCTGCAAGGCGCCGACGAAAAGCTTGGTGATGCCATGGTCGAATATTGCAGGCAGGCATGCAAGGATCCCACGGACTGCAGCATTGTCATCTGCCAGCATGAAGGCGGAGTCAAAGGCAAACGACTGGTGGATCAGCTCACGAAGGCCGGAGCCGACAAACAAGTCGTGCCCGATCTGAAAAAGGCCGACGCCAAGCTCAACTTCGTCATGCAATGCTTCGATCGTAGAAACCGTCGTGTGGACCCGATGGCAGCACAGCAGCTCGTGGCCGTACTCGGCGAGAAAACCGGTGAGCTTGCTGCGATGGTCGCCCAGCTGTGTTTTGATTTCGACGACGATCCAATGGGATTGAATCGTGTGAACCAGTATCTTGATTCCAACCCGCAGGTCACTGGTTTTGTCGTAGCCGATCAGGCCATGGCCGGTCGTTCCGCCGATGCCATCATCGCCATGCGATCAGCGGTGGAGCAGGGCATCGATCCGATTGCGCTGATCGGAGCCCTTGCCATGAAGCTGCGTACACTCGCCAAAGCGTCGGCTGTGCGTGCCGGTACCATTTCTCAAGCAGAGGCGAAAACGAACCCGTGGGCACTCAAGAATGCCACACGGCAACTTCCCGGATGGACTTCGGCAGGTCTGGGCCGATGCATCCAGATGCTTGCATGGGCGGACGAGCAAAGCAAAACCAGTGGAGGAGACCCGGTCTATGCGCTGGAACGCTCCATCGAACTCATTAGTCAAAAAGGACGGATCAACAGGTCATGAACAGTAACGGCATCGCCATGATGGTCGAGACCGGCGACGATATGCGCGCAATCGGCGAACGGTTGTCAAAACTGACCCACGGAGGGGATGTGGTGCTGCTTTCCGGGCCGCTTGGTGCCGGCAAAACCACATTCGCGCAAGGTTTCGGCGCGGGGCTCGGCATCACGGAGCCCATCGTGTCTCCGACATTCACCATTGCACGCGAGCTTGAGGGACGCTTCTCCGATGGGTCTTCCGCACATCTGGTGCACGTTGACGCCTATCGTCTTGGAGGCAATGCCTACGCTCCCGGACAGGATGCCGTGGGCCGGCTGCTGGATGAGCTCGAATCTCTGGGACTGGATGAGGAGTTGGAGAATCCAAGCGATAATACGGTAATTCTTATGGAGTGGGGCGAGCAGATGGCTGCGGCCCTTGCGCCGGAACGGTTGGAAATCCATATCGACAGACCGGTCGATGTCGACACGGCTGGGGATGACAGGGAACTGACCGGCGACGGCGTGCGCATCGTCACCATGATTCCAATCGGCGCGGCCTGGAGTGGCTTCGATTTCGCAAACGGATCCCGCTGATAGTTGTTTTGGCCGCTTCTAGCGTCGGTTGTACAGTATCTAGAGGTTTGGCACAAGGAGTTCTTGAAAATGCAGACACTGGTGATTGACACCTCGTACGGTTCCACGGTCGGCGTGGTCGGGCATGAGCCCATAGTGGAGACCGATTCGCGTACGCATGTCGAGAAACTGCAGGTGAACATCGCCCATGCCGTCGAACAGGCGGGACTCAGACCCGCGGATATCGAGCGCATCGTGGTAGGCATTGGCCCGGCGCCGTTCACGGGACTCCGAGCGGGCATCGTAGCGGCCAAGGCGCTGGCATTCGCCACCGGAGCCGAACTGGTGGGACAGGATGCGCTTTCACCGCAAACGCAACTGGTCGATGAATACGCCAGTGATGACGCGTGCCATCTGACGCTTGCGATCAACGATGCCCGTCGTCGGCAACTGTACTTCATGCTGATGGATTCGGCACGGGGGAGCGCCATGCCCCGAACATTGGTCGGCATGGACATCGACTATCCGCAATCCATCGTGCGACGGGTCGATGCCGCGGTTGAACTGCTGCGAGCGGATCGTCCGAACGTACGGTATGTGGTCGACGTTGTAGGCCATGGCGCTTCGAAATACGCTACGACATGGGATTCGCTGGCTGCGCTCGGCTCCGTGTCCGACGATACGCTGCTTGATAAAGGAGCCTACGGATTGGAACGGTTCGCCTCATTCGCCACATCCGACGAGTCGCTGGCCCGTCCCGTTCCCGTTGAACCGCTGTATCTTCGACGTCCTGACGTATCCGTACCGAATCCGCTCAAGCATGTGCTCAACCATGCCGGTGCCGATAAAACGGAGTGATGCAGCGAATATGATTGTCGATCATACGCAGGTTGAACAAGATGCGGCCATCAGACAGATCGTCGCACTGGAGGCTGATCTGTTCGGTCACGGCGCCTGGAGCGAACATTCGGTCCGGCAGGAACTCAATGCGCCGGCACGTACTTACCTGTTGGATATTGAACCGTCAGATGACGATGGGATTCCGATCGTTCGCGGCTATGCCGGCTTCTGGTATGACGGTGATGATGCGGAGATCATGACCATCGGCGTCGGCAGGCCGTTTCAGCGCAGGGGAATTGCGGCGATGCTCCTGCAATCCTTGATTGAATCGGCTAAACGGCAGGGTGCGAAACGCATGCTCTTGGAGGTGCGCGTCGACAATGTGCCGGCATTGGGATTATATGAACGTTTCGGTTTCACCAGGATGGGTCTGCGCAAACGGTATTACCAGCCCGAAGGAATCGATGCCTACACCATGAGTCTCGATCTTGAGCCACGAACCATCGGCTTCCAACCACAGAACTAACGGAGTGTCCAACCAATGAGCGAACCAATCGTACTCGGTATCGAATCCACTTGCGATGAAACCGCTGCGGCCGTAGTGCAGGGCAGATCGCTGATCTCCAACGTCGTGGCCTCATCCATGGACGACCATGCGCGCTACGGCGGTGTGATTCCGGAAATCGCCTCACGGGCGCATGCCGAAGCTTTCGTACCATGCGTGTCGAAGGCTCTGGCCGACGCCGATATGACGCTGTCCGACATCGACGCCATCGCCGTATCCGCGGGCCCTGGTCTTGCCGGTTGCCTCGCCGTCGGCGTTTCCGGGGCGAAAGCGCTGGCTTGGGCCGCGAACAAACCGATCTATGGCATCAATCATGTCATTGGGCACATCGCCGTCACCCAACTGCAGTTCGGCCCGTTTCCCAAGGACACGCTTGCGCTGATCGTGTCAGGTGGCCACACTTCGCTGCTGCACGTTGAAGATGTGGCCCGGCACATCGATGTGGTCGGTACCACCCTTGACGATGCCGCCGGCGAATGTTTCGACAAAGTGGCACGACTGCTCGGTTTCCCCTATCCGGGAGGCCCGCATATCGACCGTCACGCCCAGTCGGGCGACCCACATGCCATCAAGGTGCCGCAGGGACTCACCCAAGGCAAAGCCGGAAGGCAACACCCATACGACTTCAGTTTCTCCGGGGTCAAGACCGCCGTCGCACGTTGGATTGAACAGCGTCAGACCGCAGGTCTTGAGATTCCCGTCGACGACGTGTGTGCTTCGCTGGCCGACTCCGTTGCCACCGTGCTTGCCGAAAAAGCCATGCGAGGCTGTGAACAGTATGATTCCGGCACACTGATTGTCGGCGGTGGTTTTTCCGCGAACTCCCAGTTGCGTGCCAAACTGTTGGAAGTCGGCAAGGAACGGGGGGTCGAGGTTCGTGTTCCCCGTATCAAACTATGTACCGACAATGGTGCGATGGTGGCCATGTTGGGTGTCAATCTGGTCGAGGCGGGAGTCAAGCCGTCCGCTCCGGATTTTCCGATCGACTCCGCCATGCCTTTAACCAGAATTTCCATGTGACACGCTGAGGTTTTGCAGTAGCACTATTCCGGAGTATCATCTTCATCTTGTGCACAGCGCATTCCTGCGTAGCTCAGTTGGCAGAGCATCCGACTGTTAATCGGACGGTCACTG
>OGGM01000316.1_pt1 | contig 39907 bp, 32 predicted proteins | sample 1571251 | NCBI WGS metagenome assembly OGGM01 (sample SAMEA2582076, study PRJEB24529) | metagenome | biome: Human gut stool | place: China | collected 2011 | reverse complement strand
TCGGCAAAGGTCTAGCTCCAGGATCACCCCCGCTCGTGCGGGAAAGACTGGAAACTGCTTTACGTTCTGCTGCCATGTTCAGGATCACCCCCGCTCGTGCGGGAAAGACGTTGACCGGAGTTGCGGATCCTACGGGCCGCTGGGATCACCCCCGCTCGTGCGGGAAAGACCTAGTCAGAATCGACTGGAACCTCATAGATTCTAGGATCACCCCCGCTCGTGCGGGAAAGGCCTTAACTTCTGTACATATTTTACTAGAAAATCGGGATCACCCCCGCTCGTGCGGGAAAGACTGCATCTTCATAGATCCACAAATGTTGTTCATGGGATCACCCCCGCTCGTGCGGGAAAGACTATACATCGCCTGGTCCTATGCGTTCTACCCGGGGATCACCCCCGCTCGTGCGGGAAAGACCACCGGATGAAACAACTGATGGTGAGAACGACAGGATCACCCCCGCTCGTGCGGGAAAGACCTTGCCTTCCAGGAGATTTTCCGTCATCCCTCGGGATCACCCCCGCTCGTGCGGGAAAGACACAGTGCCAAACATCTATTTGACTATGTAATCGGGATCACCCCCGCTCGTGCGGGAAAGACCGTGACATGGTCCAGGGCAGTGACATGGCTATGGGATCACCCCCGCTCGTGCGGGAAAGACCTTGTCGCGGCTGGTATCACGCCGGATGGACGTCGGATCACCCCCGCTCGTGCGGGAAAGACTAGCTTTCAAAATAATTTCTTTGGCTTCCGTTAGGATCACCCCCGCTCGTGCGGGAAAGACTGAAGATTGAGGTCCAGGGCCTGGATGAAGCTAGGATCACCCCCGCTCGTGCGGGAAAGACTGAAGATTGAGGTCCAGGGCCTGGATGAAGCTAGGATCACCCCCGCTCGTGCGGGAAAGACGCATCATTTACGGCCCCGGGATCCGGATTACCAGGATCACCCCCGCTCGTGCGGGAAAGACCGTATTGACGACGGCTGTCATCGTGTCGCCACAGGATCACCCCCGCTCGTGCGGGAAAGACCTTATCCAGGAATCAGCTTGGCCGCTTGGATTAGGATCACCCCCGCTCGTGCGGGAAAGACTTGATCGGTTTATCTTGGAAAATTTCCCGCCCAGGATCACCCCCGCTCGTGCGGGAAAGACGTAACTGTGAACTGGAAAATGGCCAGGCCGATGGGATCACCCCCGCTCGTGCGGGAAAGACTTATAGTATGCGGTTCTCTGCGTCATTGCTCTGGGATCACCCCCGCTCGTGCGGGAAAGACATCGTCGATTCTATCGTTGTTTTCCTTTTTCCAGGATCACCCCCGCTCGTGCGGGAAAGACGGGTCCTCATGAGCCAGCTGTACCAATTTGCCAGGATCACCCCCGCTCGTGCGGGAAAGACTCCTGCCAATGAATTCCAGTCAACGGATGCTTGGGATCACCCCCGCTCGTGCGGGAAAGACTCTTGAATGTAGGCTGTAACAATTCTTACATCAGGATCACCCCCGCTCGTGCGGGAAAGACAAATTAACGAGCCCATTTTCCGGGACTTTTACAGGATCACCCCCGCTCGTACGGGAAAGACCTGTTCTGCTTTTTTCGGTGTAACGTTTTTCGGGGATCACCCCCGCTCGTGCGGGAAAGACCACGGCTCAGCCATAGAAATCCTTCATCTCCAGGGATCACCCCCGCTCGTGCGGGAAAGACTGGAACATGATAAAAGTACAAGCTATCCCGATGGGATCACCCCCGCTCGTGCGGGAAAGACTGCACCTCACCGTCCTTGACTACGACGAACTGGGGATCACCCCCGCTCGTGCGGGAAAGACTAATGCGTCACGTGCTGACCTGTCCGCTTTCCGGGATCACCCCCGCTCGTGCGGGAAAGACACGTTACGCCGGTCGATGCCTTTGTCCGCAGCGGGATCACCCCCGCTCGTGCGGGAAAGACCTTGAGTCAGAACAGTTGTTCGATATTCTATTAGGATCACCCCCGCTCGTGCGGGAAAGACTCTGAGAGGCTCTTTAACAGATGAGCCGCCTCAGGATCACCCCCGCTCGTGCGGGAAAGACCCGTCGTCGCCGTGGTCGCAGTGTTATCTGTCGGGATCACCCCCGCTCGTGCGGGAAAGACTCTCCACTGAGAATCTGCATCATACCGCCGCCGGGATCACCCCCGCTCGTGCGGGAAAGACTCAAGCTCATCAACAGCGCAGTGGATGCTATCAGGATCACCCCCGCTCGTGCGGGAAAGACATCGACTCATAGTTCTTTGCAAGCCACTTTTTAGGATCACCCCCGCTCGTGCGGGAAAGACGCATGGCCGAGGATGCGGCGTTTTGCTGTCTCGGGATCACCCCCGCTCGTGCGGGAAAGACAGGCCAGCTGCTCATCGACGAAATATTGAAATAGGATCACCCCCGCTCGTGCGGGAAAGACTCGCCAATTCTTCAATCAGTAATACAGGTATCAGGATCACCCCCGCTCGTGCGGGAAAGACTAAAAAGATTTCGCTCTCCTTTTGGTACTTTAAGGATCACCCCCGCTCGTGCGGGAAAGACCTCATCCCCAGCTCCGCCGTATCAACCGCGGCAGGATCACCCCCGCTCGTGCGGGAAAGACATTCGAACATGGGCGGCGGACCGGCAAAGAATGGGATCACCCCCGCTCGTGCGGGAAAGACAAGGTATTGAAGCGAATACCCAGGCCATTGAAGGATCACCCCCGCTCGTGCGGGAAAGACTCGCTGTCGTGTATACGGAGGTGTGTCCAAGACGGGATCACCCCCGCTCGTGCGGGAAAGACGGTTTGTCTTCGCCAGTAAATTCGGAATACCAAGGATCACCCCCGCTCGTGCGGGAAAGACTGATAAGCCTTGACAAGCTCTTCTCTTGTTGTAGGATCACCCCCGCTCGTGCGGGAAAGACACATTTTTTCGATAGATTCCTTGATTGCTGTCAGGATCACCCCCGCTCGTGCGGGAAAGACAAGCGGCATGAGTTCATATCTGGGCACAGAGGAGGATCACCCCCGCTCGTGCGGGAAAGACTCTGTCCGATTGACACACGTTTGGCGAAGCACGGGATCACCCCCGCTCGTGCGGGAAAGACTCCAAATTGTATCTGTTGACAGCGTGTTTGTTGGGATCACCCCCGCTCGTGCGGGAAAGACACGGCATTCTTTTTTTATTTTCGGCATTCCCCGGGATCACCCCCGCTCGTGCGGGAAAGACTTCATTGCATTTCATTTTGATTCGTTCCAGCCGGGATCACCCCCGCTCGTACGGGAAAGACCGGCGGCCCGCTGAGCTTTGGACATGTGTTTTGGGATCACCCCCGCTCGTGCGGGAAAGACAGTTTGACAAAGCGTACAAAAGATTTCATATTAGGATCACCCCCGCTCGTGCGGGAAAGACTTCAACTTCATCAATCCATCTCTGGACTTCGCAGGATCACCCCCGCTCGTGCGGGAAAGACCATCGGAAAATCAGTTCATCTCGGCACAACTTGGGATCACCCCCGCTCGTGCGGGAAAGACGACAAGTTCACCAACTGCCAACGCTACATCACAGGATCACCCCCGCTCGTGCGGGAAAGACCGCTACAACATGTCCGCCGCTCAGGCGGGTCAGGGATCACCCCCGCTCGTGCGGGAAAGACTAACAACAGGGTACTTTAAAACTCTTGACATGAGGATCACCCCCGCTCGTGCGGGAAAGACAAAAGACATACTTTGAAAGCCTTTCTTTCTTCGGGATCACCCCCGCTCGTGCGGGAAAGACTTTTTTTAGCGTTGCTTTAGTCTTCAATGATTGGGATCACCCCCGCTCGTGCGGGAAAGACTCTTGGCTGTCCGTTTCGCTATCTTCATGGCTGGGATCACCCCCGCTCGTGCGGGAAAGACGCTTTCGCTTCTTCATAAAGGGCGGCGGCCGCAGGATCACCCCCGCTCGTGCGGGAAAGACCGTCTTCTAAGTCCCCTAAATATTTCCGTACCAGGATCACCCCCGCTCGTGCGGGAAAGACTTGTTAAAGTCACAAGAGGAAACAACGTACTCGGGATCACCCCCGCTCGTGCGGGAAAGACCTACCACGGAACCGTACACCATACATTACTTTGGGATCACCCCCGCTCGTGCGGGAAAGACGCAACACATGGTCTGTACAAGAAGGCCGCTATGGGATCACCCCCGCTCGTGCGGGAAAGACGTGACAACCCGGAAGACCCTACTACTACGGCCGGGATCACCCCCGCTCGTGCGGGAAAGACTATTGCACACCATGGCAACCTAGCCAGCCCTTAGGATCACCCCCGCTCGTGCGGGAAAGACCGGATAAGGTATTGACAATGGTCAAGAAAGATGGGATCACCCCCGCTCGTGCGGGAAAGACATCATTCCGGGGCCTTCGGGGACCCGAATACGGGGATCACCCCCGCTCGTGCGGGAAAGACCGCAAAAGCGAAAGGAGAGAGCGCCATGATGAGGGATCACCCCCGCTCGTGCGGGAAAGACATACAGCAACCCTTTATCCACTAAGATGACTCGGGATCACCCCCGCTCGTGCGGGAAAGACCAAGTCATTACGCATGTCGTAGAGCCGGTCATGGGATCACCCCCGCTCGTGCGGGAAAGACTTTCGGAACCGTGTTAAAATATGCCGGCTTTTAGGATCACCCCCGCTCGTGCGGGAAAGACCTTTGCAAGGGACAATAAGGCGTCCTGATATTGGGATCACCCCCGCTCGTGCGGGAAAGACACTGTTCGCCAATTGCCGTTACTCGCGCCCATGGGATCACCCCCGCTCGTGCGGGAAAGACAAAAAGCAAAGAACCACCCTGGCTTGACACTCAGGATCACCCCCGCTCGTGCGGGAAAGACCTTTCCAACAATATTGTGAAAACAATCACTCAAGGATCACCCCCGCTCGTGCGGGAAAGACACCGCCGCAAATCGGTCATTATCCCCTGTGGGGGGATCACCCCCGCTCGTGCGGGAAAGACCGTTTGAGGGTGTATAGCACAAGTGCTATACGGGGATCACCCCCGCTCGTGCGGGAAAGACCTAGGGTATCACTCCGTCATCGAGCTAAACGTGGGATCACCCCCGCTCGTGCGGGAAAGACGATACTGCCCATCTATACCCGTTCCAAGATTCAGGATCACCCCCGCTCGTGCGGGAAAGACAGTAATGGATTCCTTTATTTTCGCCCTTTTACGCTTACTGACATTCAAAATTTATTCAACTTCTTTGCCAAACATTTGACGAGTTCGGCATCTCCTAATGCTCGATGAGGTACTTTTTTATGGATTCCGTAGCTTTGTAAGGAAGTTTCCAATTTATAATCAGCTTGAAAAAGCTGCTCTTTTTTTACAATCCTCAAGAGGTCATGGGTTTTGTTCTTTAGATATCCCAATCCATATTTTTTAAAAGCCTGCCTTAGAAATTCAATGTCAAAACTGACATGATAGCCGACGAGGTCATCATCTCCAATAAATTCCCGAAAAGCCGTTAATACTTTCTTTTCTTCTTGTCCTTCTTTCTGTAACAGTGTCGCTGTAATTCCAGTAAGTTTGGTAATATTCGAGGGTACTGTATCACCAGAGATAAGCGCTGTAAAATGAGTTTCTTTGCCATCTTCACAGCGAATAGCCCCAATTTCTAAAATATGATTCCTTTTGGCATCTTTTCCATCAGTCTCAATGTCAATGACGACATATCGTATGGGTTTTTCTTTCTTCTTGGCCGATCCTGCGATATGAGCGCGATGCAATTTCGCTGCTGTACTGAATCCCTTCGGCAAATCACTGACCGCTGACTGTTCTTTAGGAATAAAAATCAAGGGCAACCCATCGTAATCAATGACGGAACGGGAAGCATTTTCGGTCAAAAAATCATAACCCAATTCGTTTCTCGCAGCAAAGCACATGCTGGCCTCACCAGCTCCCATGGTTTCCTGCACGCGCCTCCACAAATATTCACGAATACGGCTATTGAAGTTCCCCACATAGACACCCGTAGCAATTTCCTGCATCCATCGCGTAAGGTCTCCCCGCAAGGATTGAGGCACATTTTTAAGTGTAATGACTGTCATGGGCATGATGTTACCTCGCTATAATTCACCCCATAGGGGACCAGTTTCTCCTTATCATCCCATAAGCTTAGCGGTTCCGCTTCAATTTGCCCTTCCTCGGGAATTTCGAGAAGCGTCTGCAAGTCTTTGACCATACGTTTTAGAATCTTTCCATCGACAAAGGCATCCCGCGTCCGCAATCGAGCTAGTTGACCGATATCTTGTCCTTCTTCGGCCTCTGCGGCTACAGCAAAAGCAATCGGCACCGTGATTTCTGCCTTATAGAGGTCGGCCACATCGTAAATAAAGGAACGATCATGGCCTGTATGCACGAATCCAAGTCCCGGAGAAAGTCCGAGGGCGGCCACCACACTATGTACCAAGCCATAAAGAGCGACATGGGCCGCAGAAAGTGCCTGATTAATGGGATCACCGCCGGCAAAATCGTCCGGATTATACACGCGCTTTTTCCAGGGTACATTATATTTTTTGGATAGCTCACGATACTTGCGTCGCACACGAGCGCCCTCATGGGAACGAAGCTGCTGCATAGTTAACTTTGATACATCTTCCGTCGGGAAACGCATCTGATACATCCTTCGTGCAACCCGCAAACGACTTCGCTCATTCGTAACAAGCTCCGCCTGCTTCACGAGAAAGCGCGTCGACCTGGCAAGCGCTCTGCCGCTGGCATAATACCGAACACCCTGCTCTCCTACCCATACCAATGCCGTACCTGTATCACCCAAAAGCTCTACAGCTCGGTGACTGATATCAGTCCCAGGACCTAAGAGCAACACCCCAATCATGGCCGCTGGTATGCGGACAACGCCCTTTGCCTCTGCAACGGTTACGGCGCTATCGACTCGATTTATTTTAGCGTGCTCGATATAAATAAAAGTAGCCCTGTCTTCTACTCGAGGCAATTCGGAACTTTCAGATTTTCCTGCAATAATCGGTCCTGCCACATTACACCTCCAGTGGAATGACTGTCATCATGCCAAATCCGTATGCTTTTTTCTTTCCCATTCCTTCTGTAAGTAAAGTACGAAACAGGTCAGTGTCCTGAATGGTCAATAGCCCTTCATAAGCAACGCGGCTAAGGCGAATATGTTCCTTTCCCTTTCGCCATAGCACAAAATCCCGTTCTTTTATGCCATACTCGCCATCGTTCAGCAAAAAGCCATGTGGCTCTGACCGCTTCTTTAAATAATCCATTTGATGTGCTACCGTAACGTGCGGCATGATGCGCCCCCGCTTTCCACTCCTATCTAAAACGGCGACGACAGGGTTCAAAACAGTACGAAAACGGCACTTCATTCCCTTTTTTAATTTAGACAAAAACGGATCATAATTTCTCGTTTCAGCACTTCCTTCTACGCCATAACGGCAAAGCGCGGATAAGTCTGGCGCTTCCCGACTTACAATGAGAAGATAAATCTTTCCACCGAGATGGTCGATACGCCAAAGTTTACGTGTGCGTTCGCCCTCTGCAAATTCCTCGGGAAAACTCCGTTCTACCCAATCATGGTAGGCGCCGAGATGTGTTAGATTGCGAATTTTCTGACGATTATCTGTATCCAGTTGAACTCTGGAAAGATACATTTCAAACACCTCCCAAGGCATCAAAAGCATTGTGCTCCTGATGTGTCTCGTTTATCCCAATTTCACAAACCGTCTCCTGTTCCATCCTTGCCAGATAATGGCGTCCTGATGCCGATAAAGAAAGGACATGGTCCCGACGGGGCTTGGATACGCTTCTCCTGACGGGAGTTTCAGTAAAAATAGAAAGACGCTTGCTGCCGACACCCTTTCTTTGTTCTTGTTTTTTGTACCAATCTGCTGCCTGCCAAGGAAAACTGCAAAGTACCGAAAGAGGATCCCCTTCGACGACATCAAGCAGGAAATCCATTGGAAGCGGAAGGGCCCGACGCCCCATATAAGGTTGGAAGTACGGTGAACGAAAAGCTTTAACAATTTTATCCATGTCACTTGATTCCGATACGCCTAAAGCTACAATAAAAACGGCATCTTGAAGATAATACCGTGTCGTTACATAGGTCCGATAAGAAATAATGCCCCCATTTTTCACTTCAGGCTTGTGAGCCGTATGATAATCTTTCAACATACTTCCCGGCTGATCCACACGAACGGCAAAGCAAAATCGGTTCAAGTCTGCAATCCGGTCATCATCCCGCCGCCATCCCAAAGAAGCCGCAAGGAGCCCCAATACAGCACTTTTCGATGGATGATGATCAGTATGCCGTGTTTCAAAATGCGAATCGGTCCCCCAGGATTGCATGGGACCTGAAAATTTTAGTAAAATAGTCTTCATTTTCTACTCCTGCTATTAAAGAAGTGCAACAAGCTGATTAGAAAAATCGTCTAAAAGTTCCGTTATTCCCTTTTCTTTGTTACCTGTAAAAACAGCTTCCCCTTCCGACGGATACCATGTATCATCAGCTAAAAGGCAGAAACTAGCCACTGGCGTATGAACGAATTTATCAGCTTTCTTCCCTTCCGTAAAAAGGCGACGAACCGATTCCTCTGTATACCCATTCTTGGCTTTCACGGCATTTTCATACGCCCCAACAAAACTAATGGGACGGTCATCCCGAAGTATGACAAGGAGGGCCTGCGGAAAAGTCTGATTCGCATAGCTATTGCACTTACCAGACGGCATCGATTTAGTAAATGCTTCAATATAAAGCCGCAGTGCCCGGGATGTCAGTTCTTTATCATCCTTCATTTGATGGAGAAATTCATGCACAGCAACATTTGCATAGCGATAAAGCGTTGACGAATTAAATTCATTGGTTTCAATCATAGCTGCCCCGGCATTATCATCCGAAGCTAAGTCGTCTTTAGCAATGAAATAGTCATACTCCGTCTGCACTTCATGAGTCGAAATGGCGTGTGCAACCTGCGAAGATGCATCTTCATTTTTTGTCGGGTCATCTGCTAGCATACGACCAAAAAGAGCGATGTCGATTTCTGGATTCGTTTTGAGCAATTTTGAAAGTTTCGCTTTATCTTTCTCTCCGGAAATGGCCGCTTCTGCTAAGGCATCTGCTTGTTGCGCCCCCAAGAAAAACAATGCAGAAAGTTTTCCATCTTTCAATTTCAGTCCGGCAGCTTTTAAAACATCTTCAGCTTTCTTTTTGGCCACTTCTTCGGTGAGCGAGGCGTCTTTTTCCAACATTTTTCCCACGACATAATCCAATACTTTCAACGTACGCACACCGACTTGGAATCCATCCCCAAAATCACGGAAATAGTCGCGCATGGCCTTTTTCCAGGCCTGTGAACTGACCCTGGCACGGGTCACACCGCCGAAGTGTGCTGTTTTAGGGCTGCCCGTATCATCACGATTGACATTTGAAGGCGGTAAAATCTGAATAGCGTGAATATCCAAAAATAAACGATTGTTTTTCATTAACTTATCCTCCTTGTTCTTCTGACACTTTTATTTATCTTCTTTTTTCTTTTCAATCCGATAGTAGGCTTCTGCCCAACGCAGGCAAACTTTTTCTCTAGCCCCGATTTGATACCAATAAAGATCCTCAGCAAGAGCAGCAAAATCTACAGGTAATGCCTTTTTTGCTTTAGCAAGTTTTACAAGCTGCCGAAGTTGATAAAGAAAATCAGCAAATGATGCTGCCGAAAGTACCGATACAAATCTCCTGTCCATGGCTTCCCGACTGGCATCTGCTCGAAGTTTCCGCAAGGCTTCTCCAATATTTTTAACCGTATCGCTGGCTTCTTTACCACGCCGGCCTTGCTTCTGAATCGCATAGAGTTGCAGCGCTGCATAGATAGCACGCTCTTCTTTTGTCTCTATACCATTTTTAGATAAGAATGTCTCCGGCATGTTCTCCAGTAAAATCCGGCACACAGCTGGTGAATTGCCGAGTTGTTTACCGAGGCTATGGCGAAGTGCCGCAAGGGCCGCTTTTCCATTTGCCATTTCTTCCTGTGCTTTTAGTTTACTCAAAATTTTTTGAGTTACCTGATATACGGTTTCTTCTTGTCCTTTCAATGAATTCCCTCCTTTTTGCTTCCAATGAACTCGTCATTAAAAATTATATTTTATTGTCTTTTTCTAATGGAATTCTTTGATTCAACTGAAATTTAAACCATTGATAGGCTGTCACACTATTTTCTTTCCCTATATAATCTCGTGTCGACAAATGTTTCATAATATGTTCTGCAGTTGTCAAAACAATATGGAAAAGTTCTTTTTTCCACGCATAAACTTTGGTATCTTTACTATCTTTCGGCAGTAGATATTGTAACCAGTTGCGAAATGGACCATCAACAGCTTCGTAAAGTAAGGCCTTCTGATATTCCACAAAATCAGATGATTCAATTCCCCGGATTTTTGCTACTTTACTCAAGAAAGGACGATAAACCTGTTCAATAATAGCTTTCGTATCTTCTACAGTATCTCTTACCCGGACACTCCATCCATCTTCGTCCGTATCTGTAAGAACCATTTCATGTAATGAAAGCACGTCTGTCACCTCATCCACAGGCATCCATGAAGTAGCATTCCCATCAGATAACATACTAACGGCACGCAGTTTTACCATACGGTTGTCGAGCAAAGATGCAATCGTATGATAATAGTCAATAATACCGGGATCTTTTGTTTCTATATTATTCTTATCAGTAATCAGCAAGCCAAAAGAACGCCATAAGGATTGCTCAGGTCGGTGCACTCGCGGTGTAAACTGATTTTTATGATTTCCTGTTTTATTAAATGACCAAAGAGTCATCGGTTCAATAAAAGCATTTTCATGTTCTATCTCCGTTACTTTGATAGCTCCAATAGAAACATCTTTTTCTGCCGTCCAATCGGTTGGAATATAGATAGCCCTGCTCCAAACAGTATAAAGGGATGCCAGATTATTTTGCGGAGTCCCCTGCAAAAGCTCGTCCAGCCTCACAGAAGGGCTATATTCCCAACAAGGAGTCTGCGGAGCCAAGGTATATCGTTCATCCCCCACATGGTGTAACATGGTATTCATCCAAAGGGTTTCAAAAATATCATCACCTTCCAGATAAATACCACCTATATCATAAAGCCATCCTTTAGAGTTCGTCACTTTCTCATCAGATGGGAATTTCCCCTTATCTGCTGTCCCAATATAACCTTGCATCGTGATAAGCCAACGAGTAAGTTCAGCCTCTGACATATGACTTTTCTTATTTCCAACAACAGGCGTAAAAATGGCTTCCTTGTTATTGCTTTCGGAAATCAATCGGTTTATTTGCTTGCCGGCAAAACTTTTCGCATTCAGTGCTGTAGTCCCCTTTCCCTCTGGCAAGCGATTTGCTAAATCTTGCTTCGTCACCTGAAAAAAGGGATACGTTTCATCCAATAAATAGAAGCGATCGCGCCAGGCTTCTAAATATTGACAGACGATTTCTGGAAAACGATGCTGCTTCCATATGGTCTTCCATGTTTCATCGAGCGCATCCATATAGTCATCAGCATCTACCTCATCTACAGGTTCCGATAAAATGAGCCGCGCCCCTGTCGTTTTATCCAACATCAGGAAGTCATATGGCTCACCTTCCGCATCTACCCGCGTGAATACAGTTGTCAAGATGGCTAACAGTACACGTAAAACAGCAAAGTTTTGTGTTTCCATCTCGCCAGCTAAGGCATAGTACTCTTGTGCCTGTAAAAAGAGTGTAAGAAGGGATACTTCTTCTACTTTCCCTGTGTCTTTGCGCAAGACGGGAATCCATGCTTCATCTAAAAGATTATATCTTCCCATGTCTACCTCCTGTCAAATTTTCTTCTTATTATTCTGAAACACCTGAAGTCCTATGTCATAATTATACATCAATATCACATCACCTAGGTAAAATTTTCCAGTTTTTCCATCATCGACTGGTTCAAAAAGAATTCCCAAGCTTCCTTTCAGCCACGGTTGCTGCTGCCAGGAATACAAATTTTCCCGATTGTACTCTTCCAGCCATTCAATTGTCTTTTGTATATTGCCAAAAGCAAATCGGGCAATCGACGAAGATAATTTCAAGGTCTGCTTGGCAATTTCTTTAGCTACTTTATAATTCTCCACTTGACCAGAAATATCCTCTTTTTTACCCAAATATCCATAGCCCGTACCATATTTCATCAACATAATGACTTCGATGCTTTCCTCCGCATCGCGGACCTGGGCAAAAGCATTTTCTTCACTATCAAACGTTATTGACGTATCCAGCCAGCCAATCAGGTTATATTTATCCGGTTTTATTTTTAAATGCGGCTTTCGTAAAAGAAATTGATTCTGCGCTATATTTGTTTTCTTCATTATGTTTATTGCATGCTTCTTTTTAGCACTTTTATAAGTTTCTTTTACCCCCTCGTCCCAATGAATTTCCGTATCATCATAAACACTTTGTACCAAAGGCGATATATCTCGTGGCAAAAAAATTTCTTTAGGTAGTAATTTTTGTGTCCGCGCCAACAAATAATCCCCGTAAATCGCTGAGGCGCCATTTTCAAATGACAAAGTATCACTTTGTCCCATCACATAAAGAATAGGTGTGGCAAGTCCTTCTGGACGGGTAATTTGATGGCGTTGAAGACGACCGACGCGTTGTAGGAGTAAATCCATAGGGCAGAGGTCCGTAATAAGGACATCGAAGTCGATATCGAGGGACTGTTCCAAAACCTGCGTACCAATGACAATGGCACGCCGTGGCCGCTTCGCGCCTTTCCCAATATTATCCATTAGGACTTTTTCTTTGGCAACTCGGTCTGTATCAATGAATTTCGCATGAAGCAAGGTGACATCTGTGCCAAAGACATTCATCAGCCTTTCAAAGAGCACTTGTGCCCGGCCCACCGTATTGACAATAATACCAGCGACGCCTCCATGAGCCAGCAAAGTTTCCAGTATTTCTTCAAGATGATTCTCTTCCAGCTTATGAACAGTGATGTATTTATCCTCTTCTTTCGTAAAATCTCGTCTTTGCCGGACAGTACCGCCATCGGTATAGGTCAACAGTGGATAGGCTTCTGATTGAAAAATAGATGCATATTTTTTCTTATCTCTTGTCCGTATCCCCTTGCCCTGTCCTAAGAGATAAGCCTGAATCAGTTTTTCCCGTATGCCCTTAGGAAGCGTCGCAGACAAAAGTACCACAGGGAGGCCATAAGCACCCATCCACTCCACAGCTCGCGAAAGGAATACGTCCATATAGGCATCATACGCATGGACTTCATCAATGATTACGACTTTTTTTGAAAAGCCCAAATGGCGCAGTGCTAAGTGTTTTTGTTTCAAAGCAGACAAGAGAAAATGATCGACCGTCCCGACTACAGCATCGCTTAAAATCGCCGTTTTCTTACCGGCAAACCATTGCGAAGTAAGGACCCCGGACTCCCTCTCTTCATCTACATGCACGCCGTCTACGAGTTCCTCCTGTAATTCATTCAAGGCGGCCTTCCCATGCATGAGTTTCATGATTCCTAATTTATCGTATACTCCTGCAAACTTATCGAACCAATCCTCGATACGTGGAAAAATGCCATTAGATGTCGCTTGTGTCGGCAAGCCAAAGAAAAGACCATCCAGTTGTTTCTCTGCCATCAACTCTTCTGCCGCCGTCAATGCTGCTTCAGTCTTGCCACATCCCATAGGTGCTTCCAGGATAAAAATGCCAGGATTCTCTGTATTGGCAATCGTATCAAAAACTTTCTGCTGAAACGGACGCGGAGGAAAATCAAAACGTTCACTATAGTATTCCTCCACATTAGGTATACTCATCACGTCCGTCGCCTCAACGGGATTCTTCTCTCTCCATGTCATCATGCCACACTGTAACCGATTTTCCATTGCTTCCGGCTCATTTTCTTCTAACGGGATTAAGGGAAAATACGCTTCGTTACTGGCAATCCAGTCGGCCATGATGACAAGCCCCGAAAGGAGGACCTGCCCGATTTCACTTATCTCCGGCAATGAATCTACCGTCGGATTCTCTTCGAAATCAATAAAGCCGGTCTTTTTCAGGTTCCTCTCCAGAATCTGCTTCTGCATCGCTAGCCACAATCTTTGACAAGGACCTTCTTTTTCATCCTGGAAGCAGTACCTCGGATAAAGTTTCAGCTTGGTTACTACCTCTTCTTTATCTATCGGCTTACCGTGGTGTGCCCCTATGACAGAAGCGATATCTTGCTGCACACCAAAATATTGCAACAGATATTCGCCCGTCACAGTATGATGTGAACGTTTTCTTGCAGCCATGTCCAAGTTCAATGACGAAATGCCTGTAAGTCCGGCCTGTTCCAAGCGATTCAGAAGCGCTATATCCAAATCTGGTGAATTTTGATAACCCTTTTGCGTCTGAAAAACGGGGGTACATTTACCAAGGTCATGGATTCCTGCCAAAAAACACGCCAGTCGCTGTGCTGTATCCGCTACTTCCTCACCGGTATCTGACAATGCATGGATAATGATTTCCTTTTGCCCCTCACTCACCCAATGGTGCCATAAGAAATCCATGACTCCCATTGTATCTTTTAAATGAAGGGTAAGAGGCAGCCAAAAAAATCGTCCATTCTGTTCTTTCTTTTTTGCCCAAAGGAAAGACATGCATGTATCTGTTTGACTCATAGTACGCTCCCTTCTGAATGCCAACTGAACCAACTCCGTTGGGAACTATTCCCATTTCCAATGCTCATTCCGTATCAACTAAATCAGAACCGCCTTTATGGCCATTTTTGTTCCGTAGTATATTAAATTTTTTTCTTAAGGTACCACAAAAGAATTCCTACATATTCTCGATACGTCCCATCCTCCTTTAAAGAATAGTAACGATAAATTTTTTGCCAATACTGTTTAGGTACGGTTTTGTTCTTAAAACGACTAGAAATCCCTTTTTTCAGTGCATGGAGCTGCTTCCGACGATTTTGAACAAGGTATTTATCGTTTAGGTTCAAAATAGCATTCAATTCATCTTGTCCACCCGGCTTACTAGTCGTAATAATCCCATTACTTGTATAAGAAATGGTCAACATGTCACCTGCGTTCAATGGGCTAATATGTATCTCCCGATCTCCTTTGCAAGTATCGCAAGTATGATGCTCAACACCCCTGCCTTCACCTCCATGACATACAGCCAGTAAATTATGATAATCCAGTTCATTATCGGAATTACGTGCATGGAAATGTTCAATTTTCATGCTCTGTCCGTTGGGCTTGATAGATTGCATACAATAAGCACAGATGCCCCCTTGTTCTCGCCACAAGGATTCTCGTAAAACCTGCTTTACTTCAGTTGGCATATCATCGAAATGTGCATTTTCCTGCTGGCTATAAGTCAAAAAGGTGTGAGGAATATCGCCTTTCTTTATATAAATCATCGTATCACCTCATAAGATTTCTAAGTCATACGACATTTGAGCATCTAATACATCTTGATCATGATTCCCTAGCTTTTCTCTCAATTCCTGCAATTTATTTTTAGCTTCATCCAATTTTCCGGCATCAATATCATCATTAAATTCTTCTATCAATTTTGTTATTTCCGTCGGGCGTACTTCAGTCCCCATTACTTCATAAATAATATCATTTACATTACGACCGTAACTTTTGACATTTGGTATATCTGCTCGGTCTTCTCGCAAAATGCGGATACTTTGGCTATCGATATTGGTCAAGACACTCGGTGCATGAGTGGTAAGGATGAATTGCAGATTTGGGAAAGTCCTCATCAGGTCACTGACAATGTTTTTCTGCCAAGCTGGATGAAGGTGCATGTCAATTTCATCAATCAAGACCACTCCCGGAGTTTGCTGTACGCAATCATTTAGCATTTGAGGATTGAGTACAGCTGTACGATAAGCAATATCCGCTACCATCGTCAAAATCGTGCGGATTCCATCACTTAACTGATGGAGAGGTAAATCTTCAACAGAACCATCTTTCCGCTTAATGGAAATTTCCAATTCTTCATATTTGACGCTATAGCGGACTTTTACCGCATCAGCTCGTTCGTCCATGCCGGCATAGCAAATCGCCATGGCATGCTCTACCGCTTGCAATTCAGGTATACGGCATTCTTCCTGTAACTGCTGATAAGTCATCTTTTCAAACCAATCCAGCATCATCTGTACATTCGAAGCCGCATCCAAACAGTCTTTATAACCATTAATTCTTGAAGCCACGCCAGAACGACGCTTCATGCCCTGTCCCCTTCTCGTCTGTTTCCGAGCCCAAAGCCTCCCTGTGCCATAATAAGCAATCAACGGAAGGACTGTATTGATTTTTCCGTCCCGTATATTTTTTTGGAGACGGGCGGCATAATCCATCATGGCTTTTGCATTACGGTTAGTGGTCCGTCCGCCATCCCCGTTGAGCTCACGGGACCATTTTATCAAAGAACCATCTTCCGTCATCAACTTGCCTTTTACAGATACCGGATACTGTCGTTCCCTCGTCACGCTGCTACCTTGTTCATACATAGCATAGCGAACATCTTCGGGATGAAGTGAATTGGTAGAGATGCCATCTAACCCAGCTAAAAAACTTCCCAAGGCAATGGCAGCTGCATCTAAAACGGAGCTCTTGCCGGATCCATTAACACCGATTAGTACAGTACATCTTTCTTCAAATGTAACTGTAAGTTCTACAAATCCCCGAAAGTTTTCTAAAATCATTTTTTTTAGCCACATAGGTCACACCACACTTTACATGAACAAATTCCATTTTGTAAATATATCATGATTATAACACACAGCATCATTAGCGAAAAGTCTACGCTGGAAACAGGGAATTCCCTTCGGCTACAAGACATAAAATTGCAAAAAAAAGCGCCTACATCAGGTAAGCACCTTATACCGAATGCCAAATAATAGAATCGACATCCTCTTCCTTAACAAAGGAATCAATATTGTTATCATCCTCCACATGATAATCGTACTTCCCATCATTTCTACGGTAAACATCTAAAACAGTGAGCTCTTGTCCATTCTTTAGCCTAATCACATCAAGTTCTTGTCCTTTCATAAAACCACCCACATCCAATCCTTTTTCATAACTACTTGTAAATCTCGAAGCGTTTTCCCCATTATCAAGGCATCAACAAGTTATTACCCTTGCAGATTCCTCATTAGGTCCCAAGAATCATATCTGCAAAATACTTACTACCATACGATGATGGCCCATTAGGGACTGCTAAAATAATCAGCAAATGATATCTTACATAATCAATTATCTCATGGATCATCCCTGCTTGTGTGTAAAAGACGCTTCTGAAGAAATGAAGTATTCATCAATCGCTTTATTATTCATACTGGTTTCTAGTATTTTCAAAATACGATAAATAATGCGGATATTGTCCATGATGATACTCTCCCTTGCTTTTAAGCTACGGTCAGTAAATCGGTTTCCCCTCTTTATAGGCCTTATGGGCTTCGTTTAGCGACATCGAATTGGCTCCGCCACGATAATCTGGATTTTCATTTTGGATGGCGTCATTGCACCATCCACATAAGTCGCAAAAATCCATATCATTCCAGTGTTCAAATGCATATTTGCCACACACTGGACATTTAACCGGTTCCTCCATGATTAAATATCCGCCTTTCTTTGCTTTATGTAGTATTTGATGCCTTCCATCGGTTTAAAAAGAGTGCGGATACCTTTATTTAAGTCCGCTTTTACAAAATCATTCTCTTTGCAGTCATATCGGATAATTTGATTGTCTTTGTCAATATGGCCAAGAATATCACCCCCCAACAGGCATTTCAGCTAGTTTCACAGCTCTTTCAACACATTGCTCCATTATTAACCCCGGATATTCTTCCTGATGTGTCCGGCTATTTTTCCAATGATTCATGAGTTTTTGTTTATTTATAAAACCACAGATTTTTAACTTATTAACTCCTGTTGGGCTCGCCCTTACATTAGCATTCTTTTCCATTTTTGTCGAGGACGAATCGCCTTTGCCAAACTTCCCGTCTGGCCCTCTGGGATGCTTAGATTCATTTCACTCTTTATCTAAAGTCAGCCGGGAAAGATGTAGTCCGATGATATGAAGTTGGAGGTTAATTTTATTGAATTGATTCATTGACTTGCTCATTTTGAGCATAAAAAAACCGTCTAATGTGAGATGGTGCTAGCATATAAATAGGACAAGTCAAACTGAGGTTTTCCATAAAGTGATACAATAAAAGTATATATAGGGGGCCTTAGTATGACGAAGTTCGACAAACAATTTAAAATGGATGCTGTCCAATATTACCATGATCATCGTGACTTAGGACTGATTGGGTGTGCCCATAATTTAGGAATTTCCCAACAGACACTGTCCCGATGGCAAAAGCAATTACGGGATAATGGGGAAATGCCATATCGCGGATCCGGAAACTATGCATCTGATGAAGCCAAGGAAATCGCTCGTTTGAAACGTGAATTACGAGATGCCAAGGATGCCATCAATGTCTTAAAAAAAGCTATCAGCATTCTAGACAAATAATCCCCGCCATTTACCATAGCGTCAAACAGGAAGCCGAAAAAGCCCATCAGGGGAAACGCCATTTTTCGGTATCTGGAGTGCTGGCAGAATTGGGCGTTTCTACATCAGGTTACTATGGATGGAGTCATCGCAAATTATCCAAACAAGCTACGCACCGTAAGGAGGTAAAAAAACAGATTCAAACCATTTACGAAGATTCAAAGCAAATCTATGGAGCACCCAAAATTACTAAATTGCTTCAACAGAAAGGTGAATGTATTTCCGAAAGGACAGTGGGCCTTTACATGCGGCAAATGGGGATTCGTGCTTGTTGGGTCAAGCATTATACCGTTACGACCCAGAGCCGTTGTTTTGATGCCATATTAGTTAATATTCTGCAAGAACAATTTAATCCGCCAAGACCAGACACAATCTGGTGCAGCGATATTACTTATATTTGGACTACTGAAGGCTTTGTGTATTTGGCCAGTATCATGGATTTATTTTCTCGAAAAATCATTGCCTGGAATTTATCCCGGAAGTTGGATGCATCTGGCATTATTAGGATGCTTCAAACGGCAAAGCAAACCAGGAATCCAGGCCGTCTGGTAGTAATTCACACTGACCGCGGTTGTCAATATCTTTCGCAATCCTATATCAAGGAAACCGCACAGATGTGCCGCAGCTATTCGAAGAAAGGCTATCCATGGGATAATGCCTGCATAGAATCATTCCATGCCTTGATTAAGCGAGAATGGCTGAATCGATTTAAGATTGAAAATTATCAACAAGCCTATATGCTGGTGTTTGAATACATTAACACGTTTTATAATACCGTTCGAATTCACAGTCACTGTAACTATATGTCACCAAATGACTATGAGAAATTATATGCAAACTACAAGAAAAAGGCAGCTTTGATTGCTGGATAACTGATTGATAAAAACCTCAATTTAACTTGTACTCAAACTTGACATAGGACCAATGATTGTAACAGATATATCAGGATCACCCCCGCTCGTGCGGGAAAGACTAAGAATTAACTTTTGCTACCAAGAAATACAGGGGATCACCCCCGCTCGTGCGGGAAAGACGAGTAGCACATTCCAAGCATACAGCCTTAACAGGGATCACCCCCGCTCGTGCGGGAAAGACCATGACTATATGTATCCATTGTTTGCTGAAATGGGATCACCCCCGCTCGTGCGGGAAAGACTATACGTGCTTATTACGTGCTTGTAAATGTGTGGGATCACCCCCGCTCGTGCGGGAAAGACAAACCTGGAAACTGAATGATATTATCTTTCTCAGGATCACCCCCGCTCGTGCGGGAAAGACTATCTTAGCATCTGTAATATTTTCATCGGCTAGGGATCACCCCCGCTCGTGCGGGAAAGACTTGTGTGGCATATCAAATTTTACATCATAGCCAGGATCACCCCCGCTCGTGCGGGAAAGACTATCCCGCTGTCGTTTTAAGCGGGCTTCTTTTTGGATCACCCCCGCTCGTGCGGGAAAGACGCGGTTTTATTTCTCTATCCGTATAAGCGGCCAGGATCACCCCCGCTCGTGCGGGAAAGACATGTTCCGAATGATGATGGTGTTACGGGTACCTGGATCACCCCCGCTCGTGCGGGAAAGACTGCTACCTGCCTAACCTAGCATGAATCCGGACAGGATCACCCCCGCTCGTGCGGGAAAGACGAAATGGTACATGATGTTTTTGAATGGGCAAGAAGGATCACCCCCGCTCGTGCGGGAAAGACTTGTCTTATTGAATGGCCTTGTAATGTTATTTAGGATCACCCCCGCTCGTGCGGGAAAGACAGAAAACACTATTTTCTATAGCTAATTTGCATAGGATCACCCCCGCTCGTGCGGGAAAGACAAAATATTCATGTTAGGAAATACGGTAAACAAGGGATCACCCCCGCTCGTGCGGGAAAGACCTAACCGTTGCCGTTGAATATTGTGGTAATTCAGGATCACCCCCGCTCGTGCGGGAAAGACAGGATGTACCACTGGGCGAATAAATCCGCCTCAGGATCACCCCCGCTCGTGCGGGAAAGACGGCCCGATGGGCGGCCGTATGATCCGAAATACAGGATCACCCCCGCTCGTGCGGGAAAGACTCAAAGTGCAGGATTTAGTAGACCAGGGATTTAGGATCACCCCCGCTCGTGCGGGAAAGACTTGATTTTCAGCGGCTTCGCTATTTCTTCTTTGGGATCACCCCCGCTCGTGCGGGAAAGACATGTTGAGTTCCGGATTTTCAACTTTAAGGTAGGGATCACCCCCGCTCGTGCGGGAAAGACGAATACCTTAGGGTGATGCTATGCGACCCATCAGGATCACCCCCGCTCGTGCGGGAAAGACTTTATCATAATCGTAGTAAAACAGCATGGAACGGGATCACCCCCGCTCGTGCGGGAAAGACATTCTGGTATTCTTACGCAGGTCAAAACAAAAGGGATCACCCCCGCTCGTGCGGGAAAGACGTAACCGCTATGACCGACTCGGTCCTGTACGGAGGATCACCCCCGCTCGTGCGGGAAAGACTTTCCTGGAGAGCTGCTAAACGGTGGCTTCCGGGGATCACCCCCGCTCGTGCGGGAAAGACATGCCATAAGGTAGCCCTGCATCAACTACCTCAGGATCACCCCCGCTCGTGCGGGAAAGACTCACGACAGCAGCGAACGGCGCCAGCGCAAATAGGATCACCCCCGCTCGTGCGGGAAAGACATAAAGCTAGAAATAGTTTGCAGAATATATGGGGGATCACCCCCGCTCGTGCGGGAAAGACTCATCAAGCATTGGAAGACCTTCCAGCAAGTCAGGATCACCCCCGCTCGTGCGGGAAAGACCCCTGTGTATATACCGTAAATGCCGACGACCCGGGATCACCCCCGCTCGTGCGGGAAAGACGGGCGTACTACCATCCGAACGAAGATACGCTCAGGATCACCCCCGCTCGTGCGGGAAAGACAGAGGGAACGGATTGGATAATTCGCAAAAGTTGGGATCACCCCCGCTCGTGCGGGAAAGACATTTTGAGCAATCTCTTTGTTCTTGAAGTCTGGGGATCACCCCCGCTCGTGCGGGAAAGACATAGTGACTATGTCGATGAATTGTTTTTGCTTGGGATCACCCCCGCTCGTGCGGGAAAGACAGTTTGCAAACTACGGTAATGGTGGCTGGGGCGGGATCACCCCCGCTCGTGCGGGAAAGACTTTTGCCCCGACTATGACAGTCTTTTCAACATGGGATCACCCCCGCTCGTGCGGGAAAGACCTCCGTATGTCTTTTTGAATCTAAGTAATGTTGGGATCACCCCCGCTCGTGCGGGAAAGACGTTATGCTTACCCTCAACCGTGAACGGAACACGGGATCACCCCCGCTCGTGCGGGAAAGACCTCTAATATTTCATCGGCAGATATATTATAGTAGGATCACCCCCGCTCGTGCGGGAAAGACCTGCACTTCTTCGGTTGCCAAGCGGTCAATCAAGGATCACCCCCGCTCGTGCGGGAAAGACTGGCTTGACCGCTTGTGGGGAATCGAAAAATAGGGATCACCCCCGCTCGTGCGGGAAAGACTTCAGCGGACAGCCCGTGAGAAACATAAATTTGGGATCACCCCCGCTCGTGCGGGAAAGACGTTCCTGATAGTTTTAGGGGTTATATCCATGTAGGATCACCCCCGCTCGTGCGGGAAAGACACGGATATTCCGGTCCATTTCTTTTTGGGTGTAGGATCACCCCCGCTCGTGCGGGAAAGACGTTTCGAAATATCCAATAGCTTTTTGATGGCCGGGATCACCCCCGCTCGTGCGGGAAAGACCAGATGTGAACAGCTTTACTCGGTTGCATCGTAGGATCACCCCCGCTCGTGCGGGAAAGACATAACTGTTGATAATCACGCAAATTACCTCACGGGATCACCCCCGCTCGTGCGGGAAAGACGACCAGTTTCCCGTCTACGAGGATGACCGTCCGGGATCACCCCCGCTCGTGCGGGAAAGACTCCCGGAACGGCGTACTTGCGCCGTTCCGGCCGGGATCACCCCCGCTCGTGCGGGAAAGACCTCCAGCAAAAACGAAAGGAACGTCATCTATCAGGATCACCCCCGCTCGTGCGGGAAAGACGAAGGCGAGGTGCAGGGCCTTGAGCTTCTTGTAGGATCACCCCCGCTCGTGCGGGAAAGACCCCCACACTTTCTTGATCAGAAAGGTGGGGCTGGGATCACCCCCGCTCGTGCGGGAAAGACTGTACCCCCGACGAACGGCTGCCGTTTAGGTGGGGATCACCCCCGCTCGTGCGGGAAAGACAGTAATGGATCCCTTTATTTGCACCATTTCGCTCTTGCCGGTATTCAAAATTTATTTAATTTCTTTGCAGGATATTTGTCCACCAAAAAACATAAAGTACTCTTTGTCAAAATATAGCTATCACAACCCCCTATTTAAAGAGGCTTCACACTATGTTTATTCTATCATCAAATCGGTTCTGTGAAAACTATGTGTCCTATTTTATTGTTTATTCCAGCTCCGTACTACAAATAAACCTCTCCGGCCCTGCGGGCCACCTCTCCTATGAGGAGAGGCATTTATAAGACGTCGACCAGGAGTTTTAGGATCAAATTGGCTTCGTGGCCGGCGCAGATGGCGACTCTGGGAGCCATGAGGCCGCGGCCGGGTTTGGCGTTCCTTGTCTGGTCGCCGCAGATGTAGAAGTGGCTGGTGATTTTTTTTGTTTCGATGGCGTTGCTGTCGCCGTAGCCAGCCATACCCGAGGCGGAGACGATGTATTTATCGGGACATTGTTCCAGGATGGTGTGGACGAGCATGGTCTTGGCATCGGGATTGTCGAAGGCTTCGCAGATGACCTGGTCGTCTTTCAGGATGGTCGGCACGTTGTCTTCGGTGAGGCGGATGAAGTCCGTGCGGACGTCGATGAAGGGATTGATGTCGGCAATCTGCCGGGCCAGGGCGTCGGTCTTGCGCTGGCCCAGGTCGCGGACCATGTAGGACTGGCGGTTGAGGTTGCTGGCATCGACGGTATCGAAGTCGATGAGGTGCAGATGGCCGACACCGGTCCGGGCCAGGTAGACGGCGGCGTTGGAACCCAGGCCGCCGAGGCCGCAGATGGCGACGCGGCCGGCACTGACTTTCTGGTGGACTTTCGGCGTATGGCGGGAACACATCATGCCTTCCAGGGCTTCTTTCGGCGGCAGGCGGTCTTTGGGGATGAAATAGATTTCATCGCCCTCTTTCAGGGCCAGGTTCTCTGTCGTGGCAAAGCCGTTGACGATGGTGATTTCCTGGCCGCTGCCATAGGCGGCTTTCAGGTCTTCCAGGTGGTCACAGGGACAATTCATTTTCTTTCCGTTCAATAATAACTGCATGGTATACACCCCTCGTTGCAAAATAAAAACGCACGACGTCTGACACCTTAGGTGGTGTCCCCGTCGTGCGTCTTGTTCTTATATCCTTAGTGTAGCCGTTTTCACAGCCCCTGTCAATCTTTCTTTTCGGCCTGGGCCCCTTCCTTCAAGCGTTTGAGCTGGCGCTGTTCTTCCGGTGGAAGAGATACGCCGCAGCAGCCGCCGCTGGAATTGCTGGCATAGCCTTTAAAGACTTCAGAGACGATATTCTTAACTTTTTTCACCGATTCAACAACCATGAGAAGCCCTCCTTTTGAGTTTGTAGTTTGCAGTTTGTAGTTTGTAGTTTGTAGTTTGCAGTGCGGTCCAATGGACCGCGGCGGCCTGCGAACTGCGGCCTGTGGCAAACCTATTCGCCATGATTCATAGCGGGCGCCCCACGTGGTCGCCCCTACAGTTATTATATCAGGTAAGACTTCTCCTGTAAATAATATCAACGGATAATTTTTATTAATTATTTGTCATCAGCGGCCGTCGGGCCATACCAGGGTGATCTGGCCGCTGGTTCTTGTCGCTTTGAGGTCGATGACGCGCTGGTTCGAGGAACCGCGGAAGTAGAGGCCCGGGTCTTTCAGGTCGTCGACGAAAGGGCCGTCGACGAGGACGTCACAGACGTCTAAGAGGGCTTTTTTCTGCGGGTCCTGGATGATTTCGTCATAGGTGAAGCCCGAGTAGACCCAGACCGATTTATCGGGCATGGCTTGTTTGACGTTTTGGACGATCTGCGTCAGGCCGCCGGTGTTTTCCATGGGTTCCCCGCCCAGGAGGGTCAGGCCGCTGTTGGTCGGGGCGCTGAGCCAGGACAGGAGCTGTTCCATTTCCTTGTCCGTCCATTCCTGTCCGGCCCTGGGGTCCTGGTATTCCGGGTTGAAACAGTTGAAGCAGTGGCGCGAGCAGCCGGTGACGAAAATCGTCGAGCGGATTCCCGGTCCATTGGCAATGTCATATTGCCGCATCTGTGCATAATGCAAGTCAAGTCACCTCTTAGATATGGAGGACGCGGTTCTTGATTTCCTGCGTCCGCCCTTCGTTCCAGAAATTTTCACCCAAATAACCGCAGGTCCGGCGGATGACGGTCAATTTGTTGCGGTCTTTGTTGTGGCAGCGCGGGCATTCCCATTCGTTGTCGTCGTTGAGGATGATTTCGCCGTCAAAGCCGCATTCATGGCAGTAGTCCAGTTTGGTATTGAATTCGCCGTACGTGATGTGGTCGTAGATGTACTGGACCATGGTCAGGACAGCCGGGATATTATGGGTCATGTTGGGGATTTCGGCATAGCTGATGCAGCCGCCTGTCGATTTGTCTTCAAAGTCGGCTTCAAAGGAGAACTTGTCGAAGACGTTGATCGGTTCGCGGACGTCGACGTGATAGCTGTTAGTATAGTAGCCTTTGTCGGTGACGTCGGGGATGGAGCCGAAGCGGGCCTTGTCGATCTTGCAGAAGAGGTTGGTCAGGTTTTCTGCCGGCGTGCCGTAGAGGGCGAAGCCGATGTTCGTTTCCTTCCGCCACTTCTTAATGTGGGCATTGAGGTCGTCCATGATGCGCATGGCGAATTTCCGGCCTTCCGGCGCCGTGTGCGAGCAGTGCTTGGTCAGTACCGTCGCTTCGTAAATGCCGATGTAGCCCAGGGACAAGGTCGCATAGCCGCCGTAGATGAATTTTTCAATGGTTTCACCGGGCTTCAGGCGGGCAATGGCGCCGTACTGCCAGTGGATAGGCGATACGTCGGACGTGATGCGCTTGAGGAGGTCGACGCGCAGGAGCAGGGCTTTTTTGCAGAGTTCCAGGCGCTTGTCGAGAATCTGGAAGAATTTTTCTTCGTCGCCGTCAGCGAGGATGCCGATCTGCGGCAGGTTGAGGGAGACGACGCCCATGTTGAAGCGGCCGTCGAACTGGTAGTTGCCCTTTTCATCTTTCCAGGGGCTGAGGAAGGAGCGGCAGCCCATGGGGCTGAAGACGTTGCCTTCATAGGATTCGCGCATCTTCTTGGCCGAAATATAGTCGGGATACATGCGTTTCGCCGTACATTCAGCGGCCAGCTTGGTCAAATAGAAGTACGGGCTGCCTTCGCGGACGTTGTGTTCGTCCAGGACGTAAATGAGTTTCGGGAAGGCCGGCGTGACGTAGACGTTGGCTTCGTTCTTGATGCCCTGGATGCGCTGGCGCAGCAATTCTTCGTCGATGAGGGCCGCTTCCCTGGCGTATTCGTAGTCCGGCTGGAAATACATGAAGAGCGTGACGAACGGCGCCTGGCCGTTGGTCGTCATGAGGGTATTGATCTGGTACTGGATGGTCTGGATGCCGTCCTTGATTTCCTTCTTCGTCCGCTTCCAGGCGATTTCTTCGGCCTTTTCCATATCCGGTTCGATGCCGTAGACTTCGCGCTGTTCTTCGACGACGGCTTTCATGTACTTCTTGAAGGACTTGCGGACGTACGGTGCCAGGATGCGGTCGATGCCGTTGATGGACTGGCCGCCGTACTGGCCGCTGGCGACCTGGGCGATGATCTGCGTCGTCACCGTGCAGGCGACCTGGAAGGATTTCGGCGTATCGATTTTCTTGCCGTTGATGACCGTACCGTTGGCCAGCATGTCTTCCAGGTTGATGAGACAGCAGTTGAACATGGGCTGAATGATGTAGTCCATGTCGTGGAAATGGATGGCACCGCTGTCGTGGGCCTGGACGATGTCGGCCGGGATCAGTTTGCGGCGGGCAATGTCCTTGGACACTTCGCCGGCGATGAGGTCGCGCTGCGTCGATACGACGTGGCCGTTCTTATTGGAGTTTTCGTCGAGGACTTCCAGGTTGGTGTTGTTCAGCAGGCCAAAGACATCGTCGTCGGTCGTATTGGTCTGGCGCTTGAAGGCCTGGATGGTCTTGTAGTTTTCGTAAGCCCTGGCCGTGGCCGGATTGTTGTATTTCAACAAACGGTAGTAGACCTGGTCTTCGATGGCGTAAATGGTCAGGTCCTTCTGGATGGAAGCAGCATACGCTTCGATTTCACTGGCAATCTTGGCAGCCTGCCCTTCTTCGTAAATACCGCTGCTGCTGTTCATGGCCTTTTCAATCGCTACGGTGATCTTATCTCGATTGAAGGGCACTCGTTCTCCATTGCGCTTGATTACTTCTAACATATGTCTACCTCCACAGTATATAGTATACAAATTGTACATTTTCCCATACCTGCCACAAGATATATGGTACGGGGTCCGTTTTTCACATGCCCTATGATACTATATATAGTAGCGAATGTCAACGTGTACATACTCCATCATGTTGTGGACAAGTTAAGGTTAGTTTTTATCAAAATGGCTGGCAGGCCTTGAAAAGACAACACAAGAGCTGCGCTTTTATAAACGCAGCCCTTGTGCATAACTAGCAAAAATTTTCTTTCTCCTTCGAGCTCAGTCCAACCCCAGGAGGTCGCGCACGACGGCACCGGCCAGGATCATGCCCGCCGTCGACGGGACAAAGGAAATGCTGCCCGGACTGGGGCGTACTTCGTCGCTGTCGGTGAAAGGCTTATGGGGGACTTCCGTCGAATAGGCCACCTTGATGCGGCGGATACGGCGCTTCTTCAGTTCCCGGCGCATGATCTTGGCCAGGGGATCGACGCTGGTCTTTTCGATGTAATCGAGCTGGAAATATTCCGGATGGAGCTTATTCCCGGCCCCCATGGAGGACACGACGAGGATGCCGCTGTGATAGGCTTCGTCGATGATGGCGATCTTGGCGCTCATCGTATCGACGGCATCGACGACGTAATCGGCCCCGGAATGGGCGATGAAGCCCTGATGGCTTTCAGGCAGATAGAACGTCGCATGGGTCTCGACGTCGATGTCGGGATTGATGGACAAGAGGCGTTCCTTCATGACTTCGACCTTCGGCCGGCCAATGGTCTGGACCGTCGCCCCCAGCTGACGGTTGACATTGGACGGGTCGAAGACGTCGGCATCGACCAGGATGAGATGGCCCACGCCGGCCCGGCCCAGGGCTTCGACGACGGCTGAACCGACGCCGCCGACGCCGAAGATGAGGACCTTTTTCGTATCTAATTCGTCCACCTTATCCTGGCCGATGAGGCGGGCTGTCCGCTGGGTATATTCTTTCTTCATGGCTTAGCGCTCCGGAATGATTTCCAGCCAGTAGCCGTCGGGGTCGACGATGAAATAAATGCCCATGGCCGGGTTCTCATAGACGACGCAGCCCATGTCTTTGTGCTTGGCCAGGGCCGCATCCATATCCTTGACGGCAAAGGCCGTGTGGAATTCGTTTTCGCCGAGGTTATACGGTTCCTTGCGGTCTTTGAGACAGGTCAGTTCCAGCTGGAAGTCGGACACGCCGTCGCCGAGATAGACGATGGTGAAATCCGGGTTCTCGATGCGGCTGACTTCGGTCAGGCCCAGGGCTTCTTTGTAGAAGTCCATGCTGCGCTGGAGATTCAAAACGTTGAAATTGGTGTGCTTAAAGGTGAATTGCATAATACTACCCCCTTTTTATTTATTGGTTCTCTTCCTGCCAGCCCTTGGATACGTCGACCCATTCCCTGGCATGGGAATAGGTTTCCAGTTCGGGCAGAGTCAGTTCGATGGCACTGTTGGCGGTGCCACAGGCCGGAAAGACGGTCTGGAAACGCTTGAGCGATTCGTCCAGGAAGACGTCGACGCCTTCGTTGATGGCGAAAGGACAGACGCCGCCGACGGGATGGCCGATGAACCGTTCCACGTCACCGGCCTTGATCATGGTCGCTTTCTTGTGGAACCGTTCTTTGAACTTATGGTTATCCACGCGGGCATCACCGGCGAAAAGGACCAGGATCGGATGGTCGCCGATGAGGAAAGACATGGACTTGGCAATGCGCCGGCCTTCCGTATGAAGGGCTGCGGCTGCTTCTTCGACGGTCGCACTGGACTGGTCGAGTTCCATGACCCGGTCTGCCATCCCCCACTGGGCAAAATAGTCGCGTACTTTTTGAATAGACACGTTGCTCCCCCTCTCAATTCGTTATAATTGTATTATATACTAATCGCGGCGCTCAGGCAAACTCAAAGGACGACGTACTGCCCCGGTCGGTCTTGTGGACGGCCAGGCGGGCGTCGATGCGTTCCTTCAGTTCCGGCACGTGGGAAATGATACCGACCAGGCGGCCGCCGCTGCGCAGGGACGCCAGGGTCTTCAGGGCATAATCCAGGGTTTCCCCGTCGAGGGTGCCGAAGCCTTCGTCGATGAACATCGTATCCAGGTGGATGCCGCCGGAATACGCCTGGACAACGTCAGCCAGGCCCAGGGCCAGGGAGAGGGAGGCCAGGAAGGTCTCGCCGCCGGACAGGGTGTTGGCCGGCCGGGCATATCCTGTGTAGTTGTCGTAGACTTCGATGTCCAGGCCGATCTGTTTGACCCGCTTGTCGTCCCACGACCGGGAGCGCTGCAGGCTGTAGCGCTGGCGGCTCATGCCCTGCAGGCGGCCGTTGGCGGCGGCCAGGACTTCATCGAGGAGGGCGCCGAGGACGTAGCGTTCAAAATTGATGCCCGTCTGCTTGCCGGCGATGAGTTCGTAGACGGCGCCGACGGTTTTATAAGCTTCGGTCAGGTTCCGGCCTTCCTGCTGCAGGGCGGCCAGGGCCGCTTTGCCCTGCTGCCAGCGCCGGTACTGTGCGGCCAGGCTGCCCTTTTCTTCGCCCAAGGCCTGGCTGGCTTTTTCGGCTTCAGTTAACGCCGTGCGGGCTGCTGCCACGTCGGGCCGGGGCTGACTGCCGATGGCCTTTTCTTCCTGGGCCAGCTGGCCCTGTACCTGCTGGACCTGGGTGTCGTACTGGCGGACGGCCGCTTCCAGTTCCGGGATCTGGCCGACTGCAGCCTGCATAGCCCGGCAGGCCTTGACGCTCTCGAAACCGGCTGCCACGACGCGGTCCCGCAGGGCCTGGACACCCTGGCTGAAGCGGTCCCGCAGCACTTCGACCTGGTGCTGCCAGTTCTGCGCTTCCTGCTGCTGCTTGGCAGCCTGGCGTTCGCCGGCGACGACGGCGTCGCGGTACTGCTGCAAGTCCTTTTCGTAGGCTGTAATGGCCTTGCCCAAGGCATCCAGGCGCTGCTGCAGGGCCTTCAGGTCACGGTAGGCTTCGGGCAGGTCCGCTTCCAGGCGGGCCTTCGTTTCAGCCGCCTTGGCCGCAAGGGTCCGCGCCTGTTCGGCTGCCGTCCGGGCCGCTTCTTCGTCCTTTTCCCAGCGGCTCAGCCGGGCCTGGCCGGCGGCGACGGCCTTTTTGAGGGCTTCACCGGCCTGTAACTGCTGCTGCAGGCCTTCCATGGCTTTCCGGGCCTGTTCGGCCTTGTCCTGCCAGTCGGCCAGGGTCCCGTCCTGGGGGTACTGGCGGCGCAGGGCGTCGTACTGCTCTTTCAAAGCCTGATGGCGGGTCTCGTCGGCTTTGGCCGTCACTTCCCACTGCTGGCGCTTGGCTTCGCTGGCGTCGGCCCGTTTCTGGTGCTGTTCGACGTCGCGCCGTTCCGGCAGGGAATCCGGGCGCACGGCCGGCATGGGATGGGCCGCCGAGCCGCAGACCGGGCAGGGTTTCCCTTCTTCCAGTTCCGACGCCAGGACGGCGGCCTGGGCCTGGAGGAACAGGGCCCGGACACTTTCATAGGCCACGCGTTCGTCCCTTGCCTTGGCGGCGGCTTTTTCCAGGAAGTTCTGACTGTGCTGCCATTGTTTCCCGGCTTCTTTCAGCTGCTCTTCCAGGGAAGCGGCCTGGCCTTCGCGCTGGAGCCGGTCGCTCAGGGCCTGCCAGCGGGCTTTGGCCTGTTCCGCCGCTACGGCCTGTTCGGCCAGGCCGGCGACGGCTTCCTGGGCCTTGTCGAGGGCCTGTTTTTCTGCTTCCTTTTTCTGCCGCACCTGGTCCCAGCGCCGTTCGGCTTCGCCTGCCGCCTTGCGGCACCGTTCTTCTTCCAGGCAGTAGTCCCGGTAGGAGCCGGCTTTTTCCTGCAGGCCCGTCAGCTGGACCCGTTCTTCGCAGGCTGCCTTATAGCCGCTCTCACGGGCCGAAAGGGCCGCCAGCTGCCGCTGGGATTCAGCCAGGTCCTTCTCGGCCTTCTCGGCCAGTCTGCACGCCTTTTCAGCGGCCTTATGAGCCTCTTTGCCCTCTTTTTCCAGGTCGTCGAGGTGACGGCACGGTTCGGCCAGGATTTCAGCCTGGCGCAGGATGGCGATGGTATCCCGTTTTTCCTGGAACTGGCCGGCCTGGTCCTGGAGCTGTGCCGCTTCCCGGCGCTTCTGGTCCCGCAGGAGCCAGTGATTTTCCAAGGTCTGGGCGGCCTGGAAGGCAGACTGGCAGGTCTGGCGCCTGGTTTCAGCCTCGTGCCACTGTGCATCGACGGCGGCGCTTTTATCCTGCCAGGCTTTCTCTTTATCCGGCAGCTCTTCTTCGCTGGCGATGCCCAGGTCGGCCAGGCACAGTTCCCGCCGCTGGCGTACCTGCTCATACTGGCCGGCCAGGGCGTCGTGGCGGGCTTTGGCCAGCTCCTGGAGCCGCGCGTAGCGCTGGGTGTGGAAGAGGGTCTGCATGATCTGCTGGCGCTCACTGGAACCGGCCAGGAGGAGCTTGCGGAAGTCGCCCTGCGGCAGGAGGACGACCTGGCGGAACTGGTCGGCCTTGAAGCCCAGCAGCCTTTCGACGGCAGCCGTCACGTTCTTGGCGGCTACGAGCTGTTCCTGGGCCCCGTCTTCGTCCGTTTCATATAAGGCCGCGTGGGCCGCGGCTTTCTTCAGGCCCGTGCCGCGCTTCTTGGCAATTTCCTGTTCCGGGCTGCGGTCGATGCGGTAGTATTTCCGGCCGATGGCAAAGCGGAAGGACACGGCCGTCGCTTCCTGGGGCGACGCGTACTCACTGCGCATGTGGGCGCCAGTGCGGCTGTCGCCGCTGGTACTGCCGTAGAGGGCGTAGCACATGGCATCGAGGATGGTCGTCTTGCCGGAACCCGTCGGTCCATAGATGAGGAAGAGTTTGTGGTCGCCCAGTTCGCGGAAGTCGACGATTTCCTGACCGGCATAGGGGCCAAAGGCCTTCATTTCTAAGTAAATAGGAATCATAACAGGCTGCCTCCCTTTTCTAATTCATCCCACAAGGTGCGGACGCAGTCCTGCTCGGCTTCGGTCAGGGGCTGGTCCGGCCGCATGGCCTGGGCGAAGCTGGTGAACAGTTCCTGTTCCGTCACCTGCTGTACGTCGAAATCGCGCTGTCCTGCGGCCCGGGTATTGCGGTTGGGCATTTCCATCGCCATGGCATTGGGGTATTTGCGCCGCAGGCGGGCCATGCCGTCGAGGATGGGCTGGCTGTCGTCGAGGCGGGCCAGGATGAAGTCGTCCAGCCTGTCGTCATCGGCCGCCATGATGGCCTCGAAGGTTCCGCTGACGATGCGCACGTCGTGGCGCGGCACGAAATCCCGGAAGGCCAGGTCCACTTTTCCGTCGGGCCCGATGTCGGCGATGACGGCGCCTTTATGCTGGCGAGCTTCGCCGAACGAGTATTTGAGCAGGCTGCCGGCATAGCGGATGGTATCGCTCGTGACTTTCTGCGGCCCGTGGAGATGGCCCAGGGCCGTATAGCTGAACGGCGCAAAGAGGCCGCTCGTCACCTGGTCCGTCCCGCCGATGGACAAGGGCCGTTCCGAATCACCGGCTACGCCGCCGGCGACGAAGGCATGGGCGACGCAGACCGTGCGCACACCGTCCGGGACCTGGCTGCCCTGCCAGCCGAGGAGGGCCTCCATGGCCTGCTGGTGGCTGCGGACCTCATCCTGGCCGAGGCACTGGCGGACGACGGCCGGTTCGGCATAGGGGACGGTCAGGAAGGCGACCTGTCCGGCGTCATCTTCCAGGACGACCGGGCCCGTAAGGCGCTCCAGTTCACCGGCCATATAGAGGCCCTGCGGCGTCAGGAGGCGGCTGGCAAAGGACAGGCGGGCCGGGCTGTCGTGGTTGCCGCTGATGACCAGGAAGGGGACGTGCAGATCCGCTGTGATCCGCGTGGCCACGTCGTCGAAGAGTTCCACCGCTTCGGCCGGCGGCAGGCTGCGGTCATAGACGTCGCCAGCCAGGACGACGGCGTCGATGCCCTCGTCCTGTATCATGGGCAGGAGCTGCTGCTCCAGGACGTAGGCCTGGTCTTCGGTCAGATAATTCCCATAGAATAATTTACCTAAATGCCAGTCGGCTGTATGTAAGATACGCATAGAATACCTCCTTACCAAGCTACTGCTGCAGCGACCGCAGCAGGGCGATTTCCCGGGCATAGCCTGCCATATCGTTGGGCGTTTCCAGATAAAAGGGCAGGTCCCGCAGGGCCGGATGATTGACGATGGCCTGGAAGGCTTCGAGGCCGATGTGGCCCTGGCCGATTTTTTCATGCCTGTCCTTGTGGCTGGCCAGCTCGTTCTTGCTGTCGTTCACGTGGACGGCTTTCAACCGGTCCAGGCCGATGACCTTATCAAAAGTCGTCAATACGTCGTCCAGATGGTGGACGATATCGTAGCCGCCGTCAAAGACGTGGCACGTATCGAGGCAGACGCCGATTTTATCGTTCATGGCCACTTTGTCGATGATGGCCGCCAGTTCTTCAAAGGTCCGGCCCACTTCCGTCCCCTTGCCGGCCATGGTTTCCAGGAGGACCGTCGTCTTCTGGCCAGGGAACATACAGGTGTTGAGCATGTCGGCAATGAGGGCGATGCCCGTTTCAGCGCCCTGGCCGACGTGGCTGCCGGGATGGAAATTATAGCGGCAGTTGTCGACGTATTCCAGGCGGCGCAGGTCGTCGGCCATGGCCTGGCGGGCGAAATCCCGCGTCTTGGCCGTCTTCGAGCAGCCGTTCAGGGTATACGGCGCATGGGCCAGGATGGGCGCGAAGTGATGGGCTGCCATGAGCTGGTTCAGGGCCTGTATATCGTCGACATCCAGTTTGCGGACGCCGCTGCCGCGGGGATTGCGGGAGAAGAACTGGAACGTATCTGCCCCTATAGATAAGGCTTCGTCACCCATGTGCAAAAATCCTTGTGAAACCGATAAATGACATCCAATATGTAACATATTTTTTCTTCCTCCTGGCGACGGATAATAAAAAAGGCTGCCGCACAAAGCCCGTCCGGCCTCATGCAGCAGCCCCCTGTCCCTAGACTCTATTCAAAATCAAATCAAAATCAAAGACTTACGATTTTTCCCGGCAATCCGGGCAAATACCAACGAACGAAATACTGACGCCATTGACGACGAAGCCGCTCTGTTCGGCAGCGGCCTTACGCAGACCCTCCTGGTCCATGTCGATATCGATGACGCGGTTGCACTTTTCACAACGGATATGGGCATGAGGCGTCGTATTATAATCATAACGATGGGCATCTTCGGCACATTGCAATACCTGGACTACGCCGATCTTGGCAAAGATTTCCATGGTCTTATAGACCGTGGCCAGACTCATGGACGGATAATTGGGCTGCAAGATCTTATAAATCGCCTCGGCATTGGGATGCGTCGGATTGTGGTTAATGGCTTCGTACACAGCCAGGCGCTGCGGTGTGACTTTATAGCCGTTTTTTCGCAAAACTTCAGCAATTTCCATTTTTATCCCCCTTTCTTGGAAAACTGTGGTATAATAAGATATTCTAGCTTTATTCTAGCCTTGAATCATATAGAATACTGAAGAGTATCCTGTATTATATTGTAACGGTTATTAAGAAAAATTTCAATGTTTTACGCGAAATTCTTCTTATACAATAAGTAATATTAACTATTTTGTTAGGAAGGAATGTAATCATGACAGAGGAAACGATGATCGCTGAAATCGCCAGGACCCTGGGTATCCGCCCGGCTCAAGTCCAATCTGCCCTTTCCCTCTTTGCCCAGGGCAATACCATCCCTTTCATCGCCCGCTACCGGAAAGAAGCGACAGGGACCCTCGACGAAGTACAGCTGCGCTGCATCCAGGAGCAATATGAATACGAACAGGCCCTGGCCAGCCGCAAAGAAACGGTCCGCCAGTCCATCATGGACCAGGGCTGCTGGAACGACGACCTGGCACGGAGCCTGGAAGCGGCCCGGCAGCTCCAGGACGTCGAAGACCTCTACCTGCCCTATAAACCCAAGAAACGGACGAAGGCCTCCATGGCCCGCGATGCCGGCCTGGAACCGCTGGCCGACTGCTTTGCCAGCCAGGACCCCAAGGGCCCGGCTCCGGAAGACGCCGCCCTGGCCTTTCTCAGCGATGACGTACCGACCGTCGAAGACGCTATCCAGGGCGCAGCCAACATCCTGGCCGAACGCTTTTCGGAACGGGCCGATTTCCGCCGCCACCTGCGCCGCGAACTGTGGCAGCAGGCCCGCCTGACCTGCAGCCTGCAAGTCGAAGAAGACCAAGCCGGTCCCATGCTGACCTATGCCGACTTCAGCGAACGCGTCGCCCGCATCCCGAGCTACCGCATCCTGGCCATCAACCGCGGCGAAAACGAAAAGAAACTGAAAGTCACCTTGAAGGAGCCGGCAGACCGCCACATCGCCATGCTCTGCCAGCTGGTCATCACCAGGCCGTCGCCGTATGACCAGATTCTGCGCGACGCCGCCGCCGACAGTTACAAGCGCCTCATCTCGCCGCAGATGGAACGGGAAATCCGCAACGAACTGACGGCACAGGCCGAAAAACAGGCCATCGACGTCTTTGCCGAAAACCTGCGCCACCTCTTGTTGCAGCCGCCCTTTGTCGGCCAGATCATCCTGGGCCTGGATCCGGGCTTCCGGACGGGCTGCAAGGCCGCCGTCATCAGCGCGACGGGACAGGTCCTCGACTACGGCACGTACTACCTGACCCACTCGGAACAGCAGAAACACCAGAGCGCCGTCAGCCTGGCCAACATGATACGCCGCCACGGCGTCACCCTCATTTCCATCGGCAACGGGACGGCCTCGTATGAAACGGAACAATTCGTATCCCATCTCATCGAAGCCTATCACCTGAAATGCCGCTACGTCATCGCCAACGAAGCCGGCGCGTCCGTCTATTCCGCATCGGACCTGGCCCGGGAGGAACTGCCGGACCTGGACGTCACCATCCGCGGCGCCGTTTCCATCGCCCGCCGCATCCAGGACCCTCTGGCCGAATCGGTCAAGATCGACCCGCGGGCCATCGGCGTCGGCCAGTATCAGCACGATGTCAACCAGAAAGCCCTGTCGGCCGCCCTGGACCAGGTCGTCACGTCTGTCGTCAACTACGTCGGCGTCGACCTCAACACGGCATCGCCGGCACTCTTGCAGCACATCGCCGGCCTGACGGCGGCGACGGCAGGCAATATCGTCGCCTACCGCAACGAGAACGGCCCCTTCCAGAACCGGCAGGACCTGCTCAACGTCCCCCGCCTGGGCCCGGCGACGTTCACCCAGTGCGCCGGTTTCCTGCGCATCAAGGACGGGACAGAGCCGCTGGACAACACGTCGGTCCATCCCGAATCATACGGCCTGGCCGAAAAGATAGCCGGCCACTACGGCCTGAGCCATGACGAGCTCAAGGACCCGGAAAAATTAGCCATCCTGCGCGATAAGATCCAGATGAACGCCGCCCCCAAACTGGCCGCCTCCCTCGGCGCCGGTGAGCCGACGATCAAAGACATCCTGGAAGAACTGCGCAAGCCCGGCCGCGACGTCCGCAGCGACTTCCCGAAACCGCTGACGCGCCGCCACGTCCTGTCCCTGTCGGACCTGCAGATCGGCTCCATCGTCCGCGGCACGGTCCAGAACGTCGTCGACTTCGGCGCCTTCGTCGACTTCGGCCTCAAGACGCCGGGACTGGTCCACCGCTCCCAGCTGAGCCGGCATCCCTTCCGCCATCCGACGGACGTCGTCCACGCCGGCGACATCGTCGAAGCCGAAATCATCAGCGTCGACGCCGCCCGCGGCCGCATCGGCCTGTCCATGAAAAAAGTGAAGAAATGAGTGTGAAAAAGGAGCTGTCGCATTGCGACAGCTCCTTTTTTAGGGGTTAGCAGATGGCTTTAAATTTAAAGCTTTTCTGTAGGGGCGACCACGTGGGGCGCCCGCCCCGGGATATGGGTGATTCACCATTCAGCCGTAGGGGCCGCCCTTTGGGACGGCCCCTACGAACCACGAGCCACGAGCCACTAACATTACAAACTATTCCATTCGTCGTTGAGTTTATCGTAGCGGTTCGATGCGGCCTGGCCCCGCTGGAAGCCTGGGCGGTAGTCCTGTCCGCGCTGGCTGGCGCTGACGCCGTCGTAGAGGCCGCGGACGCGGTCCTGTTCGGCCTGGAAGAGGGCATCGAGCTTATATTTCATGGCCGTATTGTCAATGGACGTATCGTTGTCCAGCTGGCTGCGGGTCTTGGAAATCTGGACGTAGAGCGTATTGGCCCGGCTGGTGAATTCGCGATTGCCCTTGAAGTCCGTGTGGTCATTCAAGTAGGCGTTGATGTCGCCGGCCAATTTGCCGATATCGTCGTTGAACAAGTCCTTGCTGCTGGCATAGGACGCCAGGATCTGCTTATCCGGATTGGCCTTGGCTTCAGGCTGCGGCTTTTCATCAGGCTTGGTCTGGACGCTGACGTATTTTTCCAGGTAGCTGACCAGGTCGTCGCCATCGACGGCACCTGTGAAATCGGCACCGGGGACCTTGATGGTCCGCGCTGTCTTCTTGGCCTTCTGGACTTCGTCGCGCAGGTCATCCAATTTTTCGCTGATAGCGTCGTCTGACGGATTTTCAGCAATCGTCATGGCCGTGTCATACATGGCCATCTGGTCGCGCATGACTTCGCGGATAGCCTTGTCATCGGCGGCATACTGGTCGGGGATGGTCTTGGGCTGATAATTCTTGGCCATCTTTTCGACGTTCTTGCGGCTCTTGCCCAAATCCTTGACCAGGGAATCGACATCGTCGCCTTTGCTCTTCTGGCTCAGGCGCTTGGCCGTACTGGTGGCTGATTCATTTTCCGACGCCAGCTGCTGCGACAGGGAAACGGCATCCTTCACATAGTCCCCGCTGCTGCGGCTGCCATAGAAATGAAAGGCCACGGCAGCTGCCAGAGCCAGGACGAGGACGATGATACCGGCGATGATGGCCTTCTGATAGCGCACGTAAAAAGGCTTTTCCTGAAAAGGCGGCGGCGTCGGCCGGCCCGTCATGACCGGTCGTTCCATCGGCTGCGGCGGCCGCTGCGGCTCTTCTTCCCGGACCGGTTCCCGGTGCTTATGGACAAAGGTTTCCGTTCCCGTCGCTTCGTCGATGACCGGTTCGTCATCATCCATTTCCGGCAGTTCGGCACCGCAGAAGGGGCAGAATTTCCCATCGACGCTCACCCATTTGCCACATTCCGGACAAATGCGTTTCTTCGGTTCCCCTTCCGGCAGCTGTTCAGCGCCGCAGGCCTGGCAAAAGCGGTCGTCGTCCTGCAAGGGCGCCCCGCATTGTTGGCATTTCTTCATAAAAGACACATCCTTTACTTAGCGTAAGTACATGCTTCTAGTATAAGCCATTTCCCTCAGTCTTGCAAAAAATCGGCCATGCGCCGATAGGTGTCGCAGATTTCGTCGTAGCATATTTTTTCAAAGTTGAGGTACGAATGGACCATGTTGTCGTAATTATACGTTTTGGCCCGCACGCCTTTTTCAGCCAGGCGGCGCACGTAATCGCGGCCTTCGTCGCGGAAGGGGCAGAACTGCGTCGTCAAGACCAGCGTTGCCGGCATATCTGCCGACAATTCGCCAAAGAGGGGCGAGGCATCCCGGCGGTCGTCACCGGGACGGAAACACTGGTTGAAATACCAGGTCATCTTGGCCGGCGTAAAACCCGTCCGGGTATTGCAGTTCTCCTGGACCGACGGGAAGGAGTGGGTCATATCCAGGCAGGGATAGACCAGGATCTGATGAGTCAGCGGAAGGGATGCATCATGCTGCAGGGCCTGGCTCGTATAAGCCGCCATGCAGCCGCCGGCGCTGTCACCGCACAAGGTCAGGTCCGCCTGGTAGGGGATCTGCAAGGCATCGAGCGCAGGCAGGGCCTTCCGGGCTACGGCCAGGGCATCTTCATAGGCCGCAGGATAAGGATTTTCCGGAGCCAGGCGATATTCCGGAGAAATGACGATATGCTGCGTTGCCTGGGCAATGCGGCGGCAGACCGGGTCATAGACGGCGACCGTGTCGATGGCAAAACCGCCGCCATGATAGTAGATCAGGACCGGCAGGGGCCGGCTCGTATCGGGAATATAGATGCGGACCGGCACGTCGTAGACCTCACAGCCGTCCAATACCGTATCGACGACCGATGCCATCGGCACTTTCGGCAGCTCTTGTTCCCATGCCGTATGCAGCGACGCTTCGCGCATGGTAATCGGCGTCATGACAAAATCCTCACTCGTATGGGCAGCGATAAAAGCTGCCAGTTCCGTTTTAATTGCACTCATCGTAACCCCCTCTTTCCCTCTTCTTATATAGTTTTATATAGTTTTAAATTGTAACAAAAAATATCCCTTTTGGCACCGTAGGGGTCGCCACGCGGGCGACCTGCTGGATACTGGGCGGCACTCTCCCTAAACGGGAAAATCACTCATATCCTGGAGCGGGCTTGCCACGTGCAAGCCCCTACTACAGAAGTGCTGCTTATATAGTTTTTAATTGTAGCACAAAACAGCATGCATGAATAGGATAGATGCAAAAAAAGGGCTTGTCGCCGTGCGACAAGCCCTTTTAAGTGGCTAGTGGCTAGTTGTTAGTGGCTAGCGGATGGTTTTAAATTTAAAAGCCATCACTTCAAACATCAAACCTCAAACATAAAAGAAAAAGGGGCTGCGCACGTGACCTAAGCCTCATGCGACAGTCCCTCTAAAAGTCCTGTGTGGCGGAGAGCGTGGGATTTGAACCCACGATAGAGCGTTCGCCCTATACA
>OGGM01000315.1_pt1 | contig 40008 bp, 25 predicted proteins | sample 1571251 | NCBI WGS metagenome assembly OGGM01 (sample SAMEA2582076, study PRJEB24529) | metagenome | biome: Human gut stool | place: China | collected 2011 | reverse complement strand
CCGCCACTTCCTCGCTACATTTCAAAAACCTCTGCGCTTGGGGTGACGACCGGGATTTTATAGGTCAGCAGTATACATATTTAATATCACTACACTGTCAAGTTAAAGGTCGGCAGTTATACTGCCAACAATTAATATTACCGGCAGAAAATCCTACTGGATTCGGTCTTTCTGGTATAAAAATATAAGCCGTGTAAATAATCAGCATATTAATGTGATTATTTACACGGCTTTTTCATAATCTAATTTTCTCTTTATTAAATCATTATTACATAACAACATAGCCAATACATAGCATGCTCATCTTCTAGAGCGACTTAGTTCTTCCCATCAGCATATAAATCTTACATATCAGCCACAGCCTGCCCGTCTCTACACATTAAAAACATCTTCTTGAACTGTCGTTCAAGAAGCGTCCCTCGCTTTCAGCTCGGTCAATCACAATTTATATTGTTATTTTGGTGTCACAGTGGTATCATTATTAAATATGTGAAATATTTCCTGATAAAAAGGAATATAAAACATGCAATAATTCACACGAATAATTAAGTATGCACATAAATATAAGTGCAGGAATCGAGGACAACAATGAGAGAATTTACAAAATCATCAAAACTGGATAATGTTTGTTATGACATAAGAGGACCTGTAATGGATGCGGCGAATGAGATGATTGCACAGGGGATGGATATTCTCAAACTTAATATCGGTAATCCTGCACCTTTTGGTTTCCGTGCGCCACAAAAGCTAGTAGATATGATGAAAAATAATCTTACAGATACAGAAGGATATTCTGATTCAAAGGGATTATTAAAGTCAAGAGAGGCAATTGTAAAATACTGTAATGTAAAAAATATTCCCAATGTCGGAGTAAATGATGTGTATACAGGTAATGGTGTAAGTGAACTTATTACACTGTCAATGAATGGTCTTCTTGATAATGGTGATGAAGTGCTTGTACCATCACCTGATTATCCGTTATGGACGGCTTCCGTAACCCTGGCAGGAGGAAAGGCAGTTCATTATATATGCGATGAACAGTCACACTGGTATCCTGACATTGATGATATGCGTAAAAAGATTACGGGTAAGACTAAAGGAATAGTTATAATTAATCCTAATAATCCTACAGGTGTATTATATCCTAAGGAAATACTTGAAAAGATAGTTGAACTGGCAAGAGAATTTGATCTGCTTATATTTGCTGATGAAATATATGACAGGCTTGTAATGGATGGAAAGAAGCATATTTCAATTGCATCACTTGCACCTGACAGGACAGTTATTACATTTAACGGATTGTCAAAGTCACATCTTATTGCAGGTTACAGATGTGGATGGATGTGTATAAGTGGCGATAAGACACATACAAAGGGATATATTGAAGGAATTAATCTTTTATCTTCAATGCGTTTATGTGCAAATGTTCCTACGCAGTCAGTCATACCGGCAGCTCTTGAAATGCTTGATTCCGTTAATGAACTGCTGGTTCCGGGAGGCAGAGTATATGAGCAGAGAGAATACATATATAATCAGTTAAATGATATTCCTGGGATTAGTGCTGTGAAGCCTGATGCAGCATTTTATATTTTCCCTAAGATGGATATTAAGAAGTTTAATATAAGTGATGATGAACAGTTCGCACTCGATTTTCTAAATGCGAAAAAGATACTTGTAACGCATGGAGGCGGTTTCCATTGGAATACTCCGGATCATTTCAGGGTTGTATATCTGCCGGAAATGTCAGTGCTTGAAAAGGCATGCCATGGAATGAGGGAATTCTTTGCAGAATACAGACAATGCTATTAATAAGCAGAAATTGTAAAAATTTATTTATAATTGTGTGGAATTTATTTACAAAATATGGTATAATTATAGTATATTGGGATTTGAAGGTTGAGGAAAAGTATATACTTAATAGAGACTATTAGATGCATAACTGATAGGAGGGCATAGTATATGGGAACGAAGAAGAAAGTTCTTATCGTCGAAGATGAAATTATTAACAGAGAAATCTTAAAGCGTATACTAAGTGATGATTACGAGGTGCTGGAAGCCTGTAATGGCAGTGAAGCCTTAGATATTTTGGAAAAAAGAAGAGGCATTAATGCAATAATTCTTGATATAATTATGCCGGTAATGGATGGAATGGAATTTCTTAAAATATACCATAAGGATGAGAAACTTGTATCAATTCCGTTAATTGTATCTACAAGTGATGACGATGATGAGACGGAATGTGAATGTCTTAAGTATGATGCATGGGATTTTATTAAGAAGCCATACAATAAGGATATAATTAAGTTCAGGATAAGGAATGCCATTGAGCGGAGTAATCTTAGTCTGTATAATGAGTTGAAGTATAGAGAGGAATATGACCTGCTTACAGGAATATATAGCAGGAGAAAGTTCTTTAAGGAGACTAAGAGATTAATTACAAGAAATACAGATAAGGATTATCTGTTTATCCGTTTTGATATTCATAAGTTTCAGCTTGTTAATCAGTTTTTTGGAGCTGAGAAAGGGGACATGCTGATTAAGTATGCTGTACAGGTGTTTAAGAAGAATCTCGTCGATACTTCTGATACATATTCGTATGGTCGTATTAATGCTGATGTATTATGTTGTTGTATAGAAGAGATTTCGGAGACGGAACTGGTAAAAAAGTTCCAGAAGATAAGAGACGAACTTAATGAATTTGATATAGATTTTGATCTTCTTCCTGTATATGGAATATATAGAATTACTAACCGTGATGAGAGCATTGATATGATATATGACAGTGCTAACCTTGCAGCAAAAAAGTGCAAGGGTAATTATATAACTAATTATGAGTATTATGATGAATCAATGCGTAAACAGTTAATTCAGGAGCAGATGATTGTAAATGAGATGGCACAGGCACTTGAAGAAGAACAGTTTGTATTATATGTGCAGCCTAAGTATGAGATAAGACATGAGGAGCTTGTCGGAGGAGAGGTGCTGGTAAGATGGAAACATCCTGTTCGTGGTATGATATCTCCGGGAATGTTTATACCGGTATTTGAAAGAAATGGTTTCATTTCCAAGCTCGATTATTATGTATGGGAGCATACCTGTATGATGATTAGAGACTGGTTAAAGGAAGGACTAAAGCCTTATCCGGTATCTGTTAATATATCAAGAGTGAGTTTGTATAATCCAAAGCTTCCGGAACAGATTATTGAGCTGGTAAAAAAATATAATATTCCGGCAGAATATATCCAGTTTGAACTTACTGAGAGCGCATACACAAGTAATCCTGAGCAGATTAAGAAAGCTATGAAGGAGTTACAGAATTATGGATTTAAGATTCTTATGGATGACTTTGGAAGTGGATATTCTTCACTTAATGTATTAAAGGATATAACTGTTGATATATTAAAGCTTGATATGCGTTTTATGGTGGATGGAACATCTGATAATCGTGGAGAGAATATCCTTGCATCAGTGGTCAGGATGGCTAAGTGGCTTGAGATGCCTGTGATTGCAGAAGGTGTTGAAAAGAAGCAGCAGGTTGAGTTTTTAAGAAGTGTCGGCTGCGAATATGTGCAGGGTTTTTATTATGCCAAGCCAATGCCTGCGGATGAGTATGAAAAGAAAGTGATGGATGAGAAAAAAAGCAATTTTGTTCCATCGATTAAGTCAGGCAGTAATTTATTGGATAAGAATGGATTTATTAATACAGATAGTATAATTAATATTTTGTTTTCTGACCTTGTTCAGGCAATTGCTATTTATGAATACGATGGCAGTGATATATTTCTTATACGTGCTAATAATGAATATTATGATTTATTCGGTTACGAGAATATAGATAACAGACAGCCGTTGCAGAGTGCCTTTGAAGGCGAATACAGGACTAAGCTTGAAGAGGAGTTTAAGAAGGTTAATGAGACTAAGCAGATGTCAGTATTCCAGGTAAAGAAAAGAGCTCTTAATAAAGACATGTGGATTAATATTTCTTTAAAATACATTGACAGTGTAGAGGATAAGGGACTTATATGTGGAAGCATAGTTGATATTACATCGCAGAAGCAGGTTGATTTTGAACTTGAAAAGTATAGGAATGCAGTTATATGTGCCAAGAAGCAGAATGCCACAGTATTAATTATTGATAATGAGGCCTCGGACAGTGCTTTTATCAGAAGTATTTTCAAGGATGGTTTTGTTGTTATTGAAGCAGAGGATGATAAAAAGGCTATTGATATTATTTATAGAAATGAAGGAATAGATATTATTCTTCTTGATATGAGTACAACAGCTGACGAAGGTGTAAGATTTCTGCGGGCAAGAAAAGAGGATGCAAGATTAAGCAGTATACCTGTAATTATAATCACATCAGATGGAGGAGTTAAGGCACAGACAGAGAGCATAGAATTTGATGCAGAGGATTATATTGTTAAACCATTTGTACCGGAGGCAGTTCTTAAAAGAATTAATCATGTGCTGGATTCCAGGAGAATGATAGGCAGGATGATTAATGATTACAGGGAAGATAATATTACTGCTGTTAATAATTTTCAGCAGGATGTATGGAGCCTTAAGGATGATGTTAAGAAGCTCTAAATCATAATTTTCGGATTGTAATATCAGAATTAAATAATATCAGTTATTATTATTGCAGAGCCGGATATTGCATTTGGCTCTGCATTTTCTCTGATATTTCTTGGAAAGTGAAAGAAAGCAGGACAATTATGAGTGGAAGACTACAATTATATGATAAGACACAGATAGAAAAAAATAATCTTTTGTTTGACAATAAGGCATTGGCTGCATTGCTTTTTCCATTAATTATAGAACAACTGCTTAACTCATTTATGGGTATGGCAGATACAATGATGGTCAGCAATGTAGGTAGTGCTGCTATTTCGGCTGTATCACTGGTTGATTCTGTTAATATGCTTGTGATTCAGGTGTTTTCAGCACTTGCTACAGGAGCTGCAATAATATGTTCGCAGTATATAGGAAGCAGAAATATTAAGGAATGTAATAATGCGGCAAGACAGGTAGTGTTATCTGTGGCAGTTATTTCAGTGAGTCTTATGATTATAGGAATTATATTCAGATATCCGTTATTAAGGCTGATATTTGGCAGCGTTGAAGCTGATGTTATGGACAATTCGCTGGTATATTTTCTTATAACAGTATGTTCATATCCGTTTCTTGCATTATTTAATGTCGGAGCGGCATTTTTCAGGGCTGACGGCAATGCAAGATATCCTATGACAATATCAGTTATATCTAATATTATTAATATTATTGGAAATGCGATTCTTATATTTGGATTGTCAATGGGGGTTGCAGGGGCAGCTATATCGACTCTTATATCAAGGATATTCTGCATGGTGGTTGTATTCTGTTCGCTTAGAAAACCTAAACAGACGATTGTCATTAATGATATTTTAAAGATTAGACCGGATATGAAGCTTATAAAGAGAGTGTTATCAATAGGAATACCGGCAGGCATCGAAAACGGAATGTTTCAGTTTGGAAAGCTTGCGATACAGTCAACGGTGTCTTCTATGGGAACAGCGGCAATTGCGGCACAGGCTATGACTAATATCCTTGAAAATGTAAATGGAATATTTGGAATAGGTGTCGGAATAGGCCTTATGACAGTTGTTGGACAATGCATAGGTGCAGGAAAAAAGCAGGAGGCGAGATATTACATTGTCAAGCTTACCTGCATTGCTGAGATAGGGATATTATTGTCATGTCTGTTTGTCTATGCGATTGCAGGCCTGGTAACGCAGCTTGGAGGCATGGAAAGCGTGAGCGCCGATATGTGCATATACATGGTGGGGGCAATTACGATTGTGAAGCCTTTAGTATGGACTTTATCATTTATACCGGCATATGGCATGAGAGCTGCCGGCGATGTAAAGTTTTCAATGCTGGTATCAACGTGTACTATGTGGTGCTGCAGGGTTGCACTGTGCATTTTCCTTGTAAAGGCATTTGGACTGGGACCGATTGCTGTATGGTATGGAATGTTTGCTGACTGGACAGTAAGAGGGATAATATTTGCAACACGTTTTCTTAGTGGAAAATGGATTAAATTACAGCTGTCATGATAATCTTATTACAGCACAATAAGCTTTAATATATGTTATTTAGCAATGTATAAGGAAGGAGTATATGATTATGGAATTTAAAGATATTGTAAAGAAAAACCGTTCTTACAGAAGGTTTTATCAGAGTGAAAAGCTTACTACAGAGCAGCTTACAGAATGGGTGGATACAGCAAGGTATGTAGCATCAGGCGCTAACAGACAGCCTGTTATGTATAAGCTTAGTACGGATGGAATATTAAATGCACAGATATTTGAAAATCTTGCATGGGCAGGATATTACAAAGACTGGCCGGGACCTATAGAGGGAGAAAGACCGGCAGGCTATATATTTCTTATTACTAAAAAAGATGTCAATGCACAATGTGATATCGGTATAGCTGCCCAGACTATTCTTCTTAATGCCGTTGCAGATGGCTATGGCGGATGTATGCTTGCCAATATAAAGAGAGATCAACTTGTGAAGGTGTTAGGAATATCTGATGAGTATAAAATAGATTTGTGCATAGCGCTCGGCAGACCGAAGGAAGTGGTTGTGACAGATGAGATTAACGGCACAGATGATATAAAATATTACAGAGATGAAAATCAGGTACAGCATGTTCCGAAGAAGAAACTTACGGATATTATAATGTGATAATTACAGTATATTAATCATAATACATTAATTATATTAAATATAAATTTTGAAATAAGGCTACCGCAATCCAATTGGCTTTAGATAATGGGTAGTTCACATACAAAAAAATATTCACATTTAAAAGGTAAAGTGGTATAATTAACTTAATAAAATCGTACAATTTAATAGTGTTTAACACACAGGTTTTGTGTCTGGCGCACACGGCACAAACTTGCGATGTTTACAGCGTGCGCAGAAATGAGGTTTATTATGAGACTGACATTTTTAGGTGCGGATCATGAGGTAACGGGAAGTTGTCATTTTCTTCAGGCATGTGGGAAAAATATTCTTATTGACTGCGGTATGGAACAGGGTAACGATGTGTATGAGAATCAAGAGCTGCCTATACCGGCATCAGAGGTTGATTATGTACTTCTTACACATGCTCATATAGACCATTCCGGGCTGATACCACTGCTTTATGTTAATGGTTTCAGAGGTCAGGTATTTGCTACATCTGCAACGGCAGATTTATGTACTGTCATGTTAAAGGATAGTGCTCATATACAGATGTTTGAAGCTGAATGGCGTAACAGAAAGGCTAAAAGAGCAGATAGAACTCTTAAGGAATTTGTTCCGTTATATGATATTGAGGCTGCTATCAATGTTATGAAACAGTTTGTTGGTTGTGAATATGGCAGTATTATTGAGATAGCTGATGGAATTAAGATAAGATTTATTGATGCGGGACACCTTCTTGGCTCTGCGAGTATTGAGGTGTGGCTTGAAGAAAATGGGGTATCAAAGAAACTGGTATTTTCAGGAGATATAGGTAATATTAATAAACCTATAGTAAAAGACCCGGGGTATCTTACATATGCAGACTATGTTATTATGGAATCAACATATGGAGACAGAAGCCATGGAGGTACACCGGATTACATTAAAGAACTAGTAAAGGTGTTTAAGAGAACTTTTGACAGAGGTGGTAATGTTGTAATTCCATCATTTGCTGTAGGAAGGACACAGGAGCTGTTATATTTTATCAGAAAGATAAAAGAGAACAGACTGATTGACAGGGATTTTGATGTATATATGGATAGTCCGCTGGCTATTGAAGCGACCAATATATTTATTAAGAATATATCACAATGTTTTGATGAGGATGCGATGGAGCTTGTTAATAGAGGAATTAACCCACTTACATTTCCTGGGCTTAAGTATGCTGTTACAGGCGATGAATCCAAGATGATTAACTTTGATAATAATCCTAAGGTTATTATATCGGCATCTGGTATGTGTGAGGCAGGACGTATAAGGCATCATTTAAAACATAATCTTTGGAGAAAAGAATGTACAATTCTCTTTGTTGGATATCAGGCACTTGGAACAACAGGACGTGCCATTGTCGAAGGAGCTAAGGAGATTAAACTGTTTGGCGAACCTATAAGCATTAATGCAGAGATTGCGCAGCTTCCGGGTTCTAGCGGACATGCTGATAAAGAGGGACTCATCAAGTGGATTACATCATTCCAGAAGAATCCTGAGAAGGTATTTGTTGTGCATGGTGAAGATGCAGTATGTGAGAGCTTTACGGAGTGCCTTAAGCATGAGTATGGATTTATGGCATATGCACCATATACAGGAGCGACATTTGACCTTGTTACGGGTGAATGTATAACAGAGGGTAATAAACAGAGAATTTCACGAAGGACAGTGGTTAAGAAAGCAAGCGGAGTGTATGCAAGGCTTATTGCTGCAGGACAAAGACTTCTTACCGTTATTAAGCATAATGAGGGTGGAACTAATAAGGATCTTGCAAAGTTTGCTGACCAGATTAACGCTATGTGTGATAAATGGGACAGGTAAAATAAAAGACCAGAAAGATGAAAGTTGGAAATAAATTATGAAAAAAATGTTATTTGTATTTAATCCTAATTCGGGAAAGGCGAAGATTAAAAATGTGCTTCTTAATATAATCCAGATATTGTCAGAAGCAGATTATGAGATTACAGTATATCCTACAAGGGCAGCAAGAGATGGATACAGATATATTCTTGGAAATCAGGGAAAGTATGATGTTATAGCATGCAGCGGAGGAGACGGTACTGTTAATGAAGCTGTAGCGGCGGTATTAAGATATAAAGGAAAGAAACCGCCGATAGCATATATTCCAAGCGGTACGACTAATGATTTTGCAACAAGTCTTAATATACCAAAGGATATGATAAGTGCTGCTCACAATATTGCTGAGGGTGTTCCAATGAAGATTGACATAGGACTGGTGAACAGAAAGAGAACATTTAATTATGTTGCGGCATTTGGCGCTTTTACAAAGGTGTCATATGCAACACCTCAGTCGCTTAAGAATATTCTTGGACATCAGGCCTATGTGGTTGAAGCTGTTAAGAGCTTATCAACACTTACACCTTACCGTATGAAGATTGAGACGGATGGCAGACAGATTGTTGACAGCTTTATATTCGGAATGGTAAGTAATACAGATTCTGTAGGTGGTGTCAAGGGAATAACGGGTAATGCTGTTGACCTTCGTGATGGACTTTTTGAAGTGGTTCTTGTAAAAGAGATAAAGAATCCTCTCGAATTACAGCAGCTTATAACGGCCCTGGTAACACAGAATCTTGATAAATCCGATCTTATATGTACATTCAAGACAAAAAAAATTAAGTTTGTAAGTGAAGAACCTGTAAAATGGACTCTTGATGGAGAATTTGGAGGTCAGCATAAGACTGTTACTTTTGATGTTTTAAAGAGAGCTGTTGAGTTTATAGTAAAACCTAAGAAAAAGCATGATAAAATTACCGGTATTACGGAACATGCGGATACAGCAGGGATTATTGATGCAGCGGAAGCTGTTAAAGAGGTTAATGCTGCTTCGTCAGATGATAATGAATATTAAGTTGAGCTGATATAGCTGTCATGAAAAAGATATAACGATGATGGGCAAAAAGCCGTCACGCTGATAAGATTATATAAAGAATATAGATATACAGATGTGATTTGTATTAAACTGATATATATTCTGATTATATTCTTATTGGCGGGGCGGTTTTTATTATTGCATATATTATATCGTATATAAATTAATTGATGTGGCAGTTCTGCTGATATATGTCTTGTTATTATATGTTGTGATTATAGGCAGGCTGATTTGTAAGATTGTTTTTATATAATGACATATAGATATGCAGTTATATAAATATTTTAATGTGTAGATTTATAAACTGGATGATATTTACAGGCTATATAATGATAAACAATTATGAAACAATTATATATCTGGATAAAAACAATGATTTTTAATGCTGTAAAATTGATAAAAACCACTAAATAAAATTAGTTTTTTTATGCATGATATTAATAATTGTGCATAAACGCAAAATAAATAATGTATAAATGAGTAATTATCAGAAAATAATAAAGAAAATACATAGATAATCAAACTATCAGACAATTTAACGAAAAAAGCTATTTACAAAAAATAAAAATGGGCGTATATTATCAATAAAGAAAAATCTATTGAAAAACTGACTACGAAAGGAAAGAAAAGTACTATGGAAAATGAAAACAGACAGCCTGGACTTTATAATCCGGCATTTGAACATGACAACTGTGGTATCGGTGCTGTAGTAAGCATTAAAGGTATCAAGACACATCAGACAGTATCTGATGCGCTTAGTATAGTTGAAAACCTTGAACACAGAGCTGGTAAGGATGCAGAAGGAAAGACTGGAGATGGTGTTGGTATTCTTTTACAGATATCACATAAATTCTTCAAAAAAGCCGTGAAGCCTTTAGGCATCAATATAGGTGAGGAGAGAGATTATGGTATTGGTATGTTCTTCTTTCCGCAGGATGAATTAAAGAGAAACCAGTCTAAGAAGATGTTTGAAATAATAGTAGAAAAGGAAGGACTTGAATTCTTAGGATGGAGAGAGGTTCCTACACTTCCTAATGTACTTGGTAAAAAGGCAGTTGACTGTATGCCATATATTATGCAGGGTTTTGTAAAAAGACCTGCCAATGTAAATAAGGGAATAGATTTTGACAGAAAGTTATATGTAGCAAGAAGAGTATTTGAACAGACATGCGAGAATACATATGTTGTATCATTATCAAGCAGAACTATCGTATATAAGGGAATGTTTCTTGTAGGACAGTTAAGACAGTTCTTCGCGGATTTGAGGGATGAGGATTATGAGTCAGCTATTGCACTTGTACATTCAAGATTCTCAACTAATACTAATCCTAGCTGGGAAAGAGCCCATCCTAACAGATTTATCGTTCATAATGGTGAGATTAATACTATCAAGGGTAATGCAGATAGAATGTTAGCAAGAGAAGAGACAATGTACTCTGATTATCTTGAAGATGAGATGTCTAAGATTACTCCTGTTGTTAATACGAATGGTTCAGATTCAGCAATGCTTGATAACACGCTTGAGTTCTTTGTTATGAATGGTATGCCATTACCACTTGCTGTAATGATTACTATTCCTGAACCATGGAGTAATGATAAGGCAATGGCTCAGGAAAAAAAGGATTTCTACCAGTATTATGCAACTATGATGGAGCCATGGGATGGCCCGGCATCAATTCTTTTCTCTGATGGTGATATAATGGGTGCGGTTCTTGATAGAAATGGTCTTCGTCCTTCAAGATATTATGTAACTAATGATGGCTATTTAATTCTTTCATCAGAGGTAGGTGTTCTTCCGGTAGATGAGAGCAGAATCAAATTAAAGGACAGATTAAGACCGGGTAAGATGCTTCTTGTTGATACAGTTGAGGGTAGACTTATTGATGATGATGAGCTTAAGGAAAAATATGCAACAAGCCAGCCTTATGGTGAATGGCTTGATAATAACCTTATAAAGTTAAAGGATCTTAAGATTCCTAACAAGAGAGTTGCATTACATTCAAAGGAAGAAAGAGCAAGACTTCAGAAAGCGTTTGGATATACATATGAAGATTTTAAGACTTCAATTCTTCCAATGGCGCTTAATGGAACAGAACAGATTGGTGCTATGGGTATTGATACACCGCTTGCCGTACTTTCTAATGAACATCAGCCATTATTTAACTATTTTAAGCAGTTATTTGCGCAGGTTACTAATCCGCCTATTGATTCAATCCGTGAGAAGGTAGTAACAGCTACTACAGTGTATCTTGGAACTGATGGTAATGTATTAAGAGAAGAAGAAGAAAATTGTAAGCAGCTTAAGATTGAACATCCAATTCTTACTAATACAGACCTTTTAAAAATTAAGAATATGAAGGTTGAAGGATTTAAGGTAGAGACTATTCCTATTATTTATTATAAGAATACTTCACTTGAAAAGGCTATTGACCATCTGTATGTAGAAGCTGACAGGGCACATAGAGAAGGAGCTAATATCATAATACTTTCAGACAGGGGAGTTGATGAGAATCATGTGGCTATACCTTCGCTTCTTGCAGTATCAGCACTCCAGCAGTATCTTGTACGTTCTAAGAAAAGAACAAGCATGGCTGTTATATTAGAGAGTGGTGAACCAAGAGATGTGCACCATTTTGCAACACTTTTAGGCTATGGTGCATCAGCAATTAATCCATATCTTGCACAGGAGAGTATCCAGGAGCTTATTGACCTTCATATGCTTGATAAGGATTATTATGCGGCAGTTGATGATTATAATAATGCTATTCTTAATGGCATTGTTAAGATTGCAGCAAAGATGGGTATTTCTACAATACAGTCATATCAGGGTTCTAAGATGTTTGAGGCAATAGGTATTAATTCTGATGTAATTAATAAGTATTTCAGCGGAACAGTAAGCCGTATTGAAGGTATAGATATATCTGATATTGAAAATGATGTAGAGACACGTCATTCTAAGGCATTTGACCCATTGGGATTATCAGTTGATACAACTCTTGACAGTGAGGGTGCTCATAAGATGAGAAGTGGTAAAGAGGAGCATTTATATAATCCTCAGACAATACATCTTCTCCAGCTTGCGACAAGGACAGGTAATTATGAGGTATTTAAAGAGTATACCAAGCTTGTTAATAAGGATACAGGAGTTAAGAACTTAAGAGGACTTATGAACATCAAGTTCCCTAAGAAGGGCATAAGTATCGATCAGGTTGAAAGCGTTGACTCTATTGTACAAAGATTTAAGACGGGTGCCATGTCATATGGTTCTATTTCTAAAGAAGCACACGAAACTATGGCTATTGCGATGAATATGATTCATGGTAAGTCAAATAGTGGTGAAGGCGGCGAGGATGATGACAGACTTACAGTAGGAGCTGATGGACTTAACAGATGTTCTGCTATTAAGCAGGTGGCTTCAGGAAGATTCGGTGTTACATCTAAGTATCTTGTAAGTGCAAAAGAGATTCAGATTAAGATGGCACAGGGTGCTAAACCAGGTGAGGGCGGACATCTTCCAGGCAAAAAGGTATATCCATGGATTGCAAAGACAAGACTTTCAACTCCTGGTGTATCACTTATTTCACCACCACCACACCATGACATTTATTCAATCGAAGATCTTGCACAGTTAATATATGATTTGAAGAATGCCAATAAGGATGCAAGAATATCTGTTAAGCTTGTATCAGAGGCAGGTGTAGGTACGGTAGCATCAGGTGTTGCAAAAGCAGGGGCACAGGTAATTCTTATATCTGGTTATGACGGCGGTACAGGTGCAGCTCCAAGAAGTTCAATACATAATGCAGGACTTCCATGGGAATTAGGACTTGCAGAAGCACATCAGACACTTACAATGAATGGACTCCGTAATAAGGTTATAATCGAAACAGATGGTAAACTTATGAGCGGCAGGGATGTAGCAATAGCGGCAATGCTCGGTGCAGAAGAATTTGGATTTGCAACAGCTCCACTTGTAACTATGGGATGTGTAATGATGAGAGTATGTAACCTTGATACATGTCCGGTTGGTATTGCAACACAGAATCCGGAGCTTAGAAAGAGATTTACAGGTAAGCCTGAATATGTTGTAAACTTTATGAAGTTTATAGCACAGGAGCTTCGTGAATATATGGCACAGCTTGGAGTTAAGACGGTTGATGAGCTTGTAGGACGTACAGATTTCCTTGAACCTAAGGAAGTTATGAACAGTGGATGTTCAGTTAAGGTTGACCTTAGTAATATCCTTAATAATCCATATGTTAAGGAAGCTGCTTCTATTAAATATAATAAGAAGAACGTATATGATTTCAAACTTGAGTCTACAATAGATGAAAAGGTTCTTATAAAGAAGCTGGCACCGGCTCTTGAAAAAGGCGAAAAGAGAAGTGTTGAGGTAGATGTGACTAACGTTAACAGATCTGTTGGTACACTTCTTGGTGCAGAGATTACAAGAAGATTTGGTGAAAGTCTTGAAGAGGATACATATACAGTAAAATGTAATGGTGCAGGCGGACAGAGCTTTGGTGCATTTATTCCAAAGGGACTTACACTTGAACTTGTAGGTGACAGTAATGACTACTTTGGTAAGGGACTTTCAGGTGGTAAGCTTGTTGTATATCCACCAACAGGGGTCACATATAAAGAAGATGAAAATATCATAATTGGTAACGTTGCATTATATGGTGCCACAAGTGGTAAGGCATTTATAAATGGTGTTGCCGGAGAACGTTTCTGTGTCCGTAATTCAGGTGCAACAGCAGTAGTAGAAGGCTGTGGCGACCATGGCTGTGAATATATGACCGGTGGACGTGCAGTGGTGTTAGGCAAGACTGGAAAGAACTTTGCCGCCGGAATGAGTGGTGGTATTGCATACGTTCTTGATGAGGACACAACACTTTATAAGAAAGTTAATAAACAGTTAGTATCTATGGAATCCGTAACAGATAAGTATAATGTATTAGAGTTAAAGCAGATTATCATGGAACATGTAGCATATACCAATTCAAAGAAAGGTAAAGAAGTATTAGATAACTTTGAAGAATATCTTCCTAAGTTCAAGAGAATCATACCTCATGATTATAAGAAGATGATGAATAAGATGGTTCAGATGGAAGAAAGAGGATTGAGCAGCGAACAAGCCCAGATAGAAGCATTCTATGCGGCAATTAAGTGATGTACGCGAACTCAAAGTGATGTGCAGCAACATAATTAACATCATGCGTTAAGCTTGCTTAAAAGCATGATGTTAATTATGTTGATATAGAGCGCATGGGCGCGACCGAGATGAAGCGGAGCGGAATCGAGGTGCACATCACGCAAGTAGAGGGAAGATAATGGTAACATGCGTTAAGCTTGCTTAAAAGCATGATATTAATTATGTTGATATAGAGCGCATGGGCGCGACCGAGATGGAAAGGAGATACTTATGGGAAAGCCAACCGGATTTATGGATTATAAACGTGAAGATGCAAGAGCAATTGCACCTAAGGAAAGAATTAAGAATTTTAATGAATTTCATATACCTCTTTCAGAGGAAGAACAAAGAAAACAGAGTGCGAGATGTATGGATTGTGGAGTTCCATTCTGTCAGTCAGGAGTTGCAATTAAAGGAATGACAACAGGCTGTCCTCTTAACAATCTTATTCCTGAATGGAATGACCTTGTATACACGGGAAATTGGGAACAGGCATATAATCGTCTGCATAAAACAAGCAATTTTCCTGAGTTTACATCGCGTGTGTGTCCGGGACTGTGTGAGAAGGCATGTACATGCGGACTTAATGGAGATGCTGTAAGCACTAAGGAAAATGAAAAGGCAATTATTGAGAGGGCTTATGCAAATGGTCTTGCAGGTCCTAAACCGCCAAAAGTAAGAACAGGAAAGAGAATAGCAGTTGTAGGTTCAGGACCGTCTGGTCTTGCAGTGGCTGACCAGCTTAATTCAAGAGGACATAGTGTAACAGTATATGAAAGAGCAGACAGAATTGGTGGATTGTTAAGATATGGTATTCCTAATATGAAGCTTGAAAAGCATATCATTGACAGAAAGCTTGATGTTATGGAAAAAGAAGGTGTTGAATTTGTTACAAATGCCAATGTAGGCGAGTCAGTTAAGGCGAAAAAGCTTATTGATGATTATGATGCAGTAGTACTTGCATGTGGTGCATCTAATCCAAGAGATATAAAAGCACCGGGAAGAGATGCAAAGGGAATATATTTTGCGGTGGATTTCCTTACATCAACAACTAAGAGTCTGTTAGATTCTAATCTCACAGATGGAAAATTTATATCAGCAAAGGATAAGAATGTAATAGTAATTGGTGGTGGTGATACAGGTAATGACTGTGTCGGTACATGTATAAGACATGGTTGTAAATCAATAACACAGCTTGAAATGATGCCAAAGGCACCGGATGAAAGAGCAGAAAGCAATCCGTGGCCACAGTGGCCATTAGTCTGTAAGACAGATTATGGTCAGGAAGAGGCAATTGCAGTATTTGGACATGACCCAAGAATATATACTACAACAGTCAAGGAATTTGTTAAGGATAAGAAAGGTAACCTTACTAAATTGATAACTGTATCACTTGAATCTAAGACAGATGAAAAGACCGGAAGAAGAATGATGGTACCGGTTGAGGGGACAGAAAAAGAGATGCCATGTGAGCTTGTTTTAATTGCAGCAGGTTTCTTAGGAACTCAGAAGTATGTATCAGATGCATTTGGTGTAGAACTCACAGAAAGAACTAATGTAAAGACAGAAGAAGGTAAGTTTGCAACTAATGTACATGGTGTATTTACAGCCGGAGATATGCATACAGGACAGTCATTAGTAGTCAAGGCAATACGTCAGGGACGTGACTGTGCTAAGGAAGTTGATGAATATCTTATGGGATATACTAATTTGTAATGTATGAGAATATGTTAATTGATTAACATATGACAGATTAAAAATAATATTATAATACGGCAGGCAGTTAATGAAGTGTAATCAATAACTGCCTGTTTTTTATCGTCAGAAAAATAAAGAGCTATTATGAATGATTTTATAAATATTATGGAATAAAAAATACGTGCAATTTGGTGAAAAATATGATATATTTATCTATTATTAAAAAAGAAGAAAGGTAAATGAGTTATCGTGAAGGATTATTCGGGTAAAAAAAGAGGTGTCTTGCAGGTTGTATTTGGGAGAACGGCTATTATTGTAATATCGCTTCTGATACAATTATTCATTCTTGTATATACAACAAGATGGCTTACAGAGTATTCAACAATCATCTATTATGGCTGTATTTTATTAGGTGTTGTTGTTGCAGTTCACATTATGAATAATAATGATAATGCAAGTTTTAAGCTGGCATGGATAATTCCTGTGCTTATTGTTCCTGTATTTGGAGCTATATTTTATGTGTTTGTATATAACCAGTTTGAAACAAGGGCGATAAAGAAGGCGTTTGCCAAGCTGGATGAGCAGCTAAAGTCTGCATATAAGCAGAATGAAGAACTGATGGACAGAATAAAGGACGAGTCCGATGGAGAGTATGGACTTGCAAAATATCTGTATAATGCAGGAAGATTTCCGGTGTATGATAATTGTCAGGCAGAATTTTTCCCATTGGGTCAGGATAAGTATAAAGAGATGATTAAGCAGCTTGAATCGGCAGAGAAATTCATATTCATGGAATATTTTATAGTTGCTGAAGGAAAAATGTGGAATTCCATATTGGAAATTCTTAAGAAAAAGGCGGCAGAGGGCGTTGAGGTAAGATTTATGTATGATGGAACCTGCAGTCTTATGCTTCTTCCATATGGTTATTATAAGGAACTTGCAAAATATGGAATAAAGTCAGTTCCATTTTCGCAGATACGTCCGGCATTATCAACATACCAGAATAACAGGGATCACAGGAAGATTCTTATTGTAGATGGAAAGGTTGCATTTACTGGTGGAATTAATCTGGCAGATGAATATATTAATGAGATAGAAAGATTCGGATACTGGAAAGATACGGCAATAATGGTTAAGGGAAAAGCTGTAAAGACATTTACTACAATGTTTCTTGAAATGTGGAATGTTGCAGTGAAAAATGGTGATATTACAGTACATGATATTGAAAAGTATGTAGATTGTACAGATGAATATTTTGACAGATGCATGAATGATGATACAAAGATGCAGGGTGTTAGTGAAAATGTTATAAATATATGTACAGATAATATAAAAAGGAATGACTGCGGTTATGGTAAAGTACCGGTAAATAGCAATTATGAATGTCTGTTAAGGGACGGAGGGTATGTAATACCATACAGTGACGATCCATTTACAGATGAAAGAATAGGAAAACAGGTATATATTGATATATTAAACAGAGCTTCTAAGTATGTCCATATTATGACACCATACCTTATCCTGGATGATGAAATGGTGCTGGCACTCAAATATTGTGCCAAGAGAGGTGTGGAGACAATAATAATTATGCCGCATGTTCCTGACAAGATATATGCATATCTGCTTGCGAGAACTTACTATAGGGATCTGCTTGAAAGTGGTGTAAAAATATATGAATACACGCCGGGATTTGTACATGCCAAGTTGTTTGTAAGCGATGATTTAAGAGGAGTGGTTGGTACAAGTAATCTTGATTTTAGAAGCCTGTATCTGCATTTTGAATGTTGTATGTATATATATAAAAATGATGCTATATCTGACATAGAAAGAGATTACCAGTATACATTAAGCCAGAGCCAGGAGATAACTGTTAAGGAGTGTGACGAATATCCGTGGATTAAGAGAATTGCAGGAAGCTTATTGAGATTTATTGCACCTCTTATGTAGAATGTAATTACACTCAGATAAATGGATTTAATAATTGGTATATTAAAGAATTGATGAAATGAAAACTGATTTATTGGTTTCTTAATTTGTTATTATATTAATGAATAAAGCTGCTACATTAAAAAATTAATAAATATTGATATATAATAAGTATTATTAATATCTATATTTATTAAGAAGCATTTAATGCAGCAGCTTATAGTTTTTAAACACAGAAAATATAATTAATATTCCATAAATTCATTAATATCTCTTAATATATCTTCTGTATTTTCTCCACATCTATTAATGGTAAGTTTTAACGGACTATAAATATCAAGACTGAATATACCTACAATTGATTTGGCATCTACGCAGCTATGACCTGATTCTATATCGAAGTCACAGTCATATTTGCTGATAAGACTTACAAACTTCTGTACTTTTTCAACTGAATCCAATAAAACTGAAACTGTCAGCATAATAATTACCCCTTTTGTATCTTTTTTATAATTGTTCCTTAGACATAATACTACATGATTTTGTGAAATACAACCAAAGAATGTAAAATTATAATTATTTTGACAAAATTTTAACATAAATTTTGATTTTAATGTATTTGTGGAATGTGTGCCTGTTTTTATGATATAATAAATGAAGTGTGTGAATATATATAAGATTGTAATTGCTGGAATTGTGGCAGCAGACAGTTAGATTAACAACAGATTATGTTGGATTGAAAAATGTAGAAAAAAAGGAAACCCTTGTAATCAAAGGTTTCCATATATTTTAAATTAAAAATGCGGAAGATGGGACTTGAACCCACACGTGGAAACCCACACAAGAATCTGAATCTTGCTCGTCTGCCATTCCGACACTTCCGCACGACATTTATTATTGTAAAGGTTAAAACGGTTCTTGTCAATTAAAAAATAGCCAGATATAGTATTTTTTTAATATTAGCGTAAAAATAAGCGCGCATGTTAACCGGTTATGTGTTTTGGTACAAAACATACAGCCTTTGATGATGCCAGTATATATTTCTGCTGAATATATTATAAGAAGAGTATATGATTGTTGACAAATGTTGTAATTAAGATAAATAAATAAAAAAACAGGATGGGAAAATGTATAAGATTTTAATTGTTGATGATGACAGGGTTATTGCTGATACTGTAAAGGAACAGCTTATAAAGTGGGGTTATGAGGCACGTATAGTTGATGATTTTAATAATGTGCTAAAAATATTTGCCGAATACGGACCTCATCTTGTGCTTATGGATATAGGTCTGCCATTTTTTAATGGGTATCACTGGTGTGCACAGATTAGGAATATTTCAAAGGTGCCGGTAATATTTATGTCCTCCATGTCGGATAATATGAATATTGTTATGGCAATCAATATGGGCGGTGATGATTTTGTAATCAAGCCGTTTGATATGAATGTACTTATTGCAAAGGTGCAGGCAATGTTAAGAAGAACATATTCATTTGCTGAGAGCACGAATATCATAGAGCATAACGGATGTATACTCAATATGAATGACCAGACATTTATATATAATGAAGAAATGGTGGAGCTTACTAAAAATGAATATCGTATATTACAATGCCTGCTTGAAAATATAGGTAAGGTGGTAGCGAGAGATACTATAATGATGAAGCTGTGGGAAAGTGATAATTTTATAGACGATAATACTCTTACTGTCAATGTGGCAAGACTTAGAAAAAAACTTGAAAATGCTGGACTTAAGGATTATATTAAGACGAAAAAAGGTTCTGGATATATTATAATATAACGGTGTTGTGTAACAACATAATACTTATTATAAGGTGGTATTTCCTTATTATAATAATAGAATACATGCAGAATGGGGTTATAAAAATGATAATGTTGTATTTAAAATATAAAAAAGAAAGCATAATTCAGCTTATATCAATGTATATAGTATTCTTTCTTGTGATATGGCTGTATAATCTTCCATATTATAACGCATTTATATTTGCGATGGAGTTATATGGGGTTATATATGTTACATATATGATTTATGATTATTGTAGATTTGTTAGAAAATATAAGACATTAGAAGAAAATCTTAAGATAAAGGATATGCAGTCACTAAACCTTCCGCAGAAAGAAAATGTGATTGATGGCATGTATGGAAGAATTATAAAAGAGCTTCTGGAGCAGAAAAAAAGACAATTCGATGCAGCTTTGATATCGGGGAAAAATCTTAAAGATTATTATGCATGCTGGGCACATCAGATTAAGACACCTATTGCGGCTGTTAAGCTGATGCTGCAGTCTATGCGTGAAGATGAGGAAAATACTAATAACCGGTCAGAAAAGCTTTCAAAGATTAATCAGGAGATGTTTAAGATTGAATTTTATACGGATGCGGTAATGAATTATCTGAGACTTGAGGATATTTCCTCTGACTATGAATTTAAGGAGTGCAGACTTGATACAGTTATTAAAAAATCAGTTAAAAGATTTGCACCGCAATTTATAGGCAGGCATATTTCATTACATCTGGAAGAAATTAATGATACCATATGTACTGATGCAAAGTGGCTGGGATTTATAATAGAACAGCTTATATCTAATGCAATAAAATACAATAACGATGGTGGAAGTGTAAGGGTATATACAATACATAAAAATAGTGCTTTGGAAGAAAATGGTAAGGGTGATGGGAATTTCGGTAAGTTATTAAGAAATGATAATACTATACAGCTTATTATAGAAGATACAGGAATAGGCATAAGTCCTGAGGATATTCCAAGAATTATGGAGAGGGGCTTTACCGGTTATAATGGACGGCTTGATAAGAAATCCTCGGGAATAGGGCTGTATCTATGTAAAAAGGCAGCAGACAGGCTGGGTTTTGTGATATCCTTTGATTCAGAATATAAGGCAGGTGCAAGGGCAGTTATTAGTATGACCCAGTTGTATACAAAACATGAGTAACATTTATGCTCATAAACAAATAGCCGTGTGATAAAATAAGCAATCGAGTTTATTTTCACATTGTCAACCTTACAAGAATGTAAGAAATAAAAATGAAATGTAAGCTACATCAATGGCTTGGCATTTCATTTTTTTATATACTGTTATCTGTAAAGAGCAGTGGGAATTGTCAATATGTTTATACCACTGAATGAAAAATAAGATTACTGTTATAAAGAAAGGCTGGTGCAAAATGGCATTATTAGAGGTCAGAAATTTAAAAAAGGTATATACAACGAGATTTGGTTCTAATCAGGTACAGGCATTGACGGATGTTAATTTTGGTGTCGAAAAGGGAGAATATGTAGCAATAATGGGTGAGTCGGGTTCAGGTAAGACGACTCTGCTTAATATCTTAGCATCACTAGACAGACCGACTAATGGGGAGATTTTATTAAACGGAAAGAATACGGTACAGATTAAGGATAAAGAGTTATCAGCATTTAGAAGAGATAACCTGGGATTCGTATTTCAGGATTTTAATCTTCTGGATACATTTTCAATAAGAGATAATATATTCCTTCCGCTTGTGCTTGCCGGAAAGAAATATAATGAGATGGAAGAACGCTTAAAGCCGCTTGCAGCAAAGCTTGGTATAACACAGCTTCTGGATAAATATCCTTATGAGGTATCAGGAGGACAAAAGCAAAGGGCGGCGGTGGCAAGAGCATTAATTACACAGCCACAGATAATCCTTGCAGATGAGCCGACAGGCGCACTTGACTCCAGGTCATCTGAACAGCTTCTTGACCTTTTTAATGAGATCAACCATGATGGTCAGACAATACTTATGGTAACACATAGTACAAAGGCGGCAAGCAGGGCAAACAGAGTTCTGTTTATCAAGGATGGAGTTGTATTCCATCAGATATATAAAGCAAATATGACAGATGATATGATGTATACAAAAATATCAGATACGCTTACAGCGATTGCAACAGGGGGTGAGGGGCTTGAATAAATCATTTTTTCCTAAAATGGCTGTATCAAATATAAAGAAAAACAGCAAATTATATATTCCATATATTATAACAGCGGTGCTTACTGTAATGATGTTTTTTATGAATATTGTGCTGGTTACTAATAAAAATGTTGCTGCCATGAGGGGCGGCAGTGATGTAGTAATGCTTCTTCAGGTTGCACTTGTGGTTTCATTTATATTTTCAGGAGTATTCTTATTTTATACTAATAGCTTTCTGATGAAAAGAAGAAAGAAGGAGATAGGACTTTATAATATTCTTGGTATGGAAAAGAAACATATTTCATATATTATGTTTTATGAGAATCTGTATATAGCATTTATTGCATTATCAGCAGGCATAGTTACAGGTATAGTGTTTGGTAGACTTATGTTTCTTGTGCTTATGAAGCTTATTAAGGCAGATAATATTCCAAAGTTTTTGATTTCAGGTAATGCGGTAACGGTTACAATCATATTCTTTACGTGTATATTTATAGCAACATTTGTGTATAATTTCACAAAGGTGCAGATGTCTAAGCCAATTGAGCTTCTTCACAGTGATGAAATAGGTGAAAAAGAGCCTAAGACTAAGCTTATCATGACAATTCTTGGAATTGTGTGTCTTGGAGGCGGTTATTACTTTGCACTTACTGTTGAAAATGTTCTAAAGGCTGCATCATTTTTCTTTATAGCAGCTTTCTTTGTTGTAATCGGAACATATCTGCTATTTATGGCAGGAAGCATAGCATTTATAAAGCTTTTAAAGAAAAATAAAAAATTCTATTATAAAACAGGACATTTTACAGGCATATCAGGTATGTTGTACAGAATGAAGCAGAATGCGGTAGGTCTTGCCAATATATGTGTTTTATCAACAGTTGTTCTTGTTGCGGTGGCAACAACAGTATCACTGTATGCAGGAATGAAAGATTCGCTTGATACAGCATATCCATATGAACAGAATATTGTTGTTAAAGCAGTACAGGATGACTCATTTGATAAAGTAAGAGGAAAGATACAGGAATATGTAGACAGGTATGGGGCAGATATAAAGAAAAGCCTTGAATACAAAGATATGGCTCTTATTGGCAGAATAGATGAACAAAATACATTTGTTACAGCAGGGGCAGGAGCATATCTGTCTGGTGATGAAGATGCTTCAATGTGTACGGTTGTGGAAGTTTCTGATTTCAATAATATGACAGGTAAAGAATATTCTATAGATTCTTCTGACAGTGTAATTCTTGTTACTAAGGAAGAAGTTGATGGTAATAAGGAATTTACAATAAATAAAAATGAGGAATACTTAAATTACAATGTCAGTGAAGTTATAAAAGACAGCGAGTATTTATCAGGTGAAATTGTTTCAATAGTGAAAAGTTATATACTTGTTGTTAAGGATATGAATGAGGTAAATAAAATCAGAAATACTATTTATGGAGATTCTAATGTAAGAAGTGGAATTGAATATAATATATTCTTTGATACAGACTTATCAGTTGAGGATAGCAAAAAATTAAGCCATGATATCGAATATATGGCTGTTTCAGAAGATGATGAAGATTGTTATATTATATGTAATAACAGATATGACATATCAGAGGAATTAACACAGATGTATGGCGGCTTATTGTTTTTAGGCTGTTATGTCGGAGCACTGTTTATTATTGCAACAGTTCTTATAATATACTATAAGCAGATATCGGAGGGCTATGAGGACCGCAGGCGTTTTGAGATAATGATGAAGGTCGGAATGAGCCATGAAGAGGTAAGAAAAACAATAAAAAGCCAGATTCTCATGGTGTTTTTTATACCAATTGTTGTAGCTGTAATTCATGTGGCAGTGGCTTTTAGAATTATAAAAAAGCTGCTTCTTATATTATCGCTTGGAAGCAGTACATCACTTTTTATATGGTGTACGATATTAACAGTATTGATGTTTTGCATAGTATATGCTTTAGTTTTTGTCATAACTGCAAGGTCGTATTATAATATTGTAAATGGAAAATAAATAACTGTTTTATGGGCTTATATAAAGCTTCAATATTACATTTATATTCCAATACTATATATACTGATTTATAGTATTGGAATAGAATATGTGAATATTGGAGCTTTTTAAATTTTGTATATAATGGATGAATTGTTTGAAAATTATGAGAGCTTTGTTAAAAAAGTATAATAAAAAGTAGAATTTTTATATTGACCATGTTATAATATTAACAATAAGAAGGAATAATATTGAAAAGAATCGGACGTGTAGGAAAATGTTTAATATATCATTATAATATTTGAGCATTTTTGATTTGCGTCGGGTGCTAAGCCGGAGTGACATATAGAACATGGCAGAATATATAGTTCATTTGATATGTGAACGATTTACCGGTTGTACAAGTAATGAGAGACATATTTATAATTATTTTAATACACGGACATTCTGGATTGGAGTGCATTATGAGAATTGAAGAATTTTGCGATATGGAAAAGTTTGAAAGTATTATGAATAATTGGGCAAAGAGTACAGGGCTTGCAACAGTTGCAGTGGGAGCGGATGGTAAGTATATATCGGAGTGTTATAATTTTACGGATTTTTGTATTAAGTATACAAGAGGATGTCCGGAAGGCAGACAAAGATGTGAAAAGTGTGACAGAGAGGGAAAAGGTGTATATCATTGTCATGCAGGACTTATGGATTTTGGTATTCCTATTACATTATCTGATGGAACAGTTCTTGGAAGTATAATTGGTGGACAGGTGCTTCCTGAAAATCCTGATGAGGAGAAGTTCAGAAGCACGGCAAAAGAGCTTGGAATTAACGAAGATGCATATATTGAAGCATTAAAGAAGGTTAATGTAAGAACTAAGGATGAGATAGAGGCATCAGCAGTGCTCCTTGGAGATGTTATTAATATGTTTGTGCGTTCAAGTTATATTGAGAAGGCTAATGAAGCTTTATTATCTAAATTAAAAGCAGGAATTGCAGAGGCGGCAGAACAGATTGATGGAGCTGATGAGTGTACAAGACAGATTGAGGGCTTTAGTAATAAGCAGAGAATACTTTCACTTAACGCGTCAATAGAGGCAGCAAGGGCAGGAGATGCCGGAAGAGGCTTTGCTGTGGTTGCTTCAGAGGTACAGAAGTTAGCGGATAATATGACATCAGCAAGTAAGAATATCAAGACAAGACTTGAACAGTTAAGCAGTACAATACATGAGCTTAATCAGTGATTTTTATAACATGGCTGTTTGTGTCAGAGCAGAACAAACAGCTATTGATGGCAGAAGAAAAACGCCTGTGCGGAATTTTTTTGTCTATTTGTAATAAGGCTGCTCAGAAAAGAGGGTTAATATGATAAAGCTTGATAATTTTGTTGGTATGATGACAGGACATTTTGATAATAAGGAGCAGTTTGACATGATGTGTAAAGCAGGCAGGATATATCCTTATGCGGAACATGTAAATACCATTTGTAATGATAAGATAAACAATCTTCCCTCAGATTTTAATGGTAAGTTTGTTGTTGAAGAAAGTTATTATGAAACTAATGGAAAACGTCATGCATCCCCACATCTTTTCCTCATTGAAGAATGTGAGAATGGAATTTTGCTTTCATCTTACGAAATTCCAAAAGGAGAAGATAAAAATACATTTTCATACGAGTCCATGAAAAATGTTGATTATAGCGAATTGAATAAATCCGAAAAGTTTACACCGGCGCTGTATCACGAAAAGGATGGCGTTTGGGAAGGAGGAAGCATAAGCAGGTTTTCTCCGGTTATGATATTTAAACTTTGGGAAAAATTTTCAGACAGTCATTTAGAAGTATCTGAAAGCATGGAAGTTAATGGGAAGAGGACATTTGGATATGATGATCCAATCATTTATAAGAGAGTATAATCAGAGAAATCAGCAAAGATGTTGATTGGAACAAAGGGAGTTACGTTTATAAGGATGTATGACCAGGAAAATATACCCTGCCCACATGTACTGACATTTTAACAAATAAAAAAATTGTGAAAAGTATGTCAGATAAAAAATATTGTAAAAAGGCATAATTTAAAAGTGAAAAAAGTGTTGACAAGTGAATATATTAATGGTATTATAATCAAGCGTTGTGAGCGTGCAACGTTGTACAGGTTAATAACTAAGATTGATGTATAAGTTATAAGTTAAATACGATATGACAGGTACGTGTATCAGAGTTAATTAAGTACATACGCAGTCGTGGCGGAATTGGCATACGCGCTAGACTAAGGATCTAGTGAGCATTGCGCTCGTGCGGGTTCAAGTCCCGCCGACTGCACTGGGTTAAAGCTGTTGCTTTATGAGTTTTCATAGAGCAGCAGCTTTTTTGTTTATAACATAGATTGGCTAATTCATAATGTATTTTTATAATATTATAAGATTATGATAACTGCCATGATGTCAAAAAGCAATTCACTTCATAATCCATTCTGAGAAATTATTATTACAGATATGGCGTTGATGACAAATATTATCAGAACATGCCTATATTGTCTAAAAAATAACCCACTTTGTTTAAAATATAACTAAATTGCATTGTTATACATTAATGTGTTAAAATGTTTCGGCAGTACTATATTTAGAAAATAATGTTTTGTAATTGTATTTTTTTATGGAAAATTAATAGAAAATGGGAGAGTGAAAAGTGAGCAGATTAACTATTATTACAGAAGATAAGAAACAGCTTACGATGGAATCGTTATATACGGATCTTGAAAGAAGAATTGCAGCAAGTCCTCCCGGACTGTGTCCAGTTGATCTTACGGGCTCATTTGTTAAGATGTGTCTTGCACAGTCATGTGGCAAATGTGTTCCATGCCGAATCGGACTTAACCAGATATCACAGATGTTTGATAAGGTGCTTAATGGAGAAGCTACGCTTGAAACTGTAGAGGTTATAAGAACAACGGCTGAGGGAATATATGCATCTGCGGATTGTGCTGTGGGCTATGAGGCTGCAGCAATGGTACTTAAGTGTCTTGATGGATGTATGGATGATTTTATATCACATATTAAGGATAACAGATGTACATGTAACAGTAACCAGCCGGTGCCTTGCGTGAATCTGTGTCCTGCAGGAGTTGATATTCCGGGATATATAGCACTTGTGAAGGAAAAAAGATATGCTGATGCGGTAAGGCTTATCAGAAAAGATAATCCTATGCCATCTGTATGTGCATTTATATGTGAACATCCATGTGAAAACAGATGTAAGAGAACCATGATAGATGCACCTGTCAATATACGTGGACTTAAGAGAATGGCAGTGGATAATGCAGGTATTGTGCCAATTCCTGAATGTGCAGAAAGTACGGGCAGGAAAGTCGCTGTTATAGGTGGTGGCCCGGGTGGGCTTAGTGCAGCTTATTATCTTTCACTTATGGGACATAAGGTTACAGTATTTGAACAAAGAAAGAAGCTCGGTGGAATGTTAAGATATGGTATTCCTAATTATCGTCTTGAAAGAAAGACTCTTGATAAGGATATAGAAGCTATATTATCAGCAGGGGTTGAGGTTAAGACAAATATAAGTGTAGGAACGGATATTTCCCTTAAGGAGCTTAAAGAAGATTTTGATGCGTTATATATTTCAATTGGTGCCCATACTGATAAAAAGATAGGTCTTGAAAATGAAGAGATTGCCAATGGAGTTATTTCAGCAGTGGAGATGCTTCGTGCAATTGGTGATGATGATATGCCTGATTATACCGGGAAGAGGGTTGTTGTTGTCGGTGGTGGAAATGTTGCAATGGACGTTGCAAGGTCATCTATGAGACTTGGAGCAGAGTCGGTTAATATCGTATATAGAAGACGTAAAGCCGATATGACTGCATTAAAAAGCGAGATAGAAGGTGCAGAAGCAGAAGGCTGCTGCGTTGTAGAGCTTATGTCGCCTAAAAGAATAGAAATGGACGACAATAATAATGTCAAAGGCTTATGGGTGCAGCCACAGATGATAAGCAAGGTTAAACGGGGAAGACCAGCGCCTGTTAATGCGTTGACAGATGAAAAACTTATCGAATGCGATATGATAATTGTAGCTGTGGGACAGGGAATTGAATCAAGAGCGTTTGAAGAATTTGGAGTAAAGATTACACATGGTGCGATTGAGGCATTAGATTCAAGTGAGATAAAGGATTTCAAGGGAATATTTGCAGGTGGAGACTGCGTAACTGGACCGGCTACTGTTATAAGGGCGATTGCAGCAGGTAAGGTTGCGGCAGCTAATATTGATGAGTATCTTGGATATAACCATGAGATAACCTGCGATGTTAAGATACCTGTTGCAGGCTTTGAGGATAAAGTGCCTTGTGGACGCGTTGAGCTTCTTGAGAGGGATGCCAATGAGCGAAAGAAGGATTTTGAACCAGTGGAACTTGGAATGAGCTGTCAGGAAGGATGTCAGGAAGCTTCAAGATGTTTAAGATGTGATCATTTTGGATTTGGCGCATTCAGAGGAGGAAGAGTAGAAAAATGGTAAATTTGACAATTAATGGAAAAAATATTCAGGTTGAAGAAGGAACAACAATTCTTGAAGCCGCCAGGGTTGCCGGATTTGAGATACCGACTCTTTGTTTCCTTAAAGATATTAATGAGATTGGTGCCTGCCGTGTGTGTGTGGTAGAAGTTGAAGGCGAGGACAGATGCGTAACAGCATGTAATAATACTGTAAAAGAGGGTATGGTAGTCCATACTAACAGCAGAAAGGCAAGAACGACCAGAAAGACTAATGTAAAGCTCATATTATCGCAGCATGATTACAGATGTGCATCGTGTGTAAGAGGCGGTAACTGTACATTACAGACTCTTGCTAATGACCTTAATATATCGGATATGCCATATGAGATAAAACCTGAAAAGTATGAGTTTGAAAAGACATTTCCAATGATAAGGGAAAGTGAGAAGTGCATAAAATGTATGCGTTGTGTGCAGATATGTGATAAGGTGCAGAAAATGCATATATGGGATGTTGTCAATACAGGTGCAAGAACAACAGTCAATGTATCAGATGGCAGAATGTTATCAGAAACGGATTGTGCATTATGTGGACAGTGTATTACTCATTGTCCGGTTGGAGCACTTCGTGAACGTGACGATGTAGGAATTGCACTTGATGCTCTGGAAAATGATGAGATTATAACAGTTGTCCAGATTGCGCCCGCTGTAAGAACGGCGTGGGGAGAAAACTTTGGCCTTTCCAAGGAATTTGCGACAGCTAAAAGACTTGTTGGCGGACTTAAAAAGATTGGTTTTGATTATGTATTTGATACAGTATTTTCAGCAGACCTTACTATTATGGAAGAAGGAAGTGAGCTGCTTAGAAGAATACCTGAGATAAAAAAGACTAAAAAGCCTATGTTTACATCATGCTGTCCGGGCTGGGTAAGATTCGTAAGAAGCCAGTATCCTGACATGGAGACACAGTTATCAACTGCCAAATCACCGCAGCAGATGTTTGGTGCTATAACAAAATCATATTATGCAGATATGCTTGGGGTACATCCTGATAAGATATTCTGTATATCAATTATGCCATGTGTTGCAAAGAAAAACGAGATGACATGGGATGGTGGCAGGGATGTCGATGTTGTATTGACAACAAGAGAACTTCAAAGATTATTCAGGGCATACTATATTAATCCTGAAAATCTTGAAGAGAATGAGTTTGATTCTCCATTAGGAGCAGGTACGGGCGCCGGTGTAATCTTTGGAGTGACAGGCGGTGTTATGGAAGCAGCACTTAGAAGTGCATATTATCTTGTAACGAAGACTAATCCTGACCCTGATGCATTCAGGTCTGTGCGTGGAATGGATGGCTGGAAGGAAGCTGAATTTGACCTTGCTGGAACACCTGTAAGAGTTGCGGTTGCAAGTGGTCTTGGTAATACAAGACGGTTGATTGAGGCTATAAATGATGGAAGTGTATCATATGATTTTGTAGAGATAATGGCATGTCCGGGTGGTTGTATTAATGGTGGAGGACAGCCTGTACACGAAGATTTTTCATGTATAAATGAAAGAGCAGATGTGTTATATGGACTTGATAAACATAATAATATAAGATATTCACACGAAAATCCTGAGATAATTAAGTGCTATGAAGAATATCTTGGAAAACCTTTGTCAGAAAAGGCACACAGACTGCTTCATGTACATCACTGTAATTAAAGATATTATATTTATTTGCCTGATAAATATTTTTGGAGTAAGTCAGTTCTGAAACTTGACATAAGCTGGTAAAAAATATATATTTATTGAAATAGGTGTTGTTTTTGTGTGTTATGCAGAACAATAATTAGCATATGGCAATAAACAGATTAATCAGTATTTACATCATGTAGTTTTTATTGCAAGTTGGAGGTTTAATGCGATATATACAAATAGAAGAAGCAGAAGCTGGAATGATTATTGCAAAACCGGTATTTGATGGTGGTGAAAGGATACTGCTCGGAGTAAATAGTGTTCTTACGCAGGATTATCTTAATAGTCTCATACGTCGTGGTCTGCCGGGAATATATATTAAAGATGAATGGTCAGAGAATATTGAGATAGAAGATGTAATATCGGAAAAGCTTCGTAATGAAGGAATTAATGCACTTAAGAATAATGATATTGATGGAACTCTGAATGTTGCAAAAAAGATAGTTGATGAGATATTGTCAGGTTCGGTTATAAGTCTTGATATGCTGGATCTTAAGTCGTATGACGGATACACGTATCAACATTCAGTTAATGTTGCGGTGGTGTCATGTCTTATAGGACTTAAGATGGGATTTTCAAAGCAGCAGCTAGAAGAGGTCTCTATGGCAGCTATTCTGCATGATATTGGAAAGATACTGATATCACAGGATATAATCAATAAGCCGGGAAGACTTACGAAGGAAGAATTCGAACTGGTTAAAAAACACAGTGAATATGGTTATGAGATTGTTAAAAACCGTATGGATATATCGGCAAAGGTTAAGTCGGCTATACTTATGCATCATGAGAATGAAGATGGAAGCGGATATCCTAATGGATATAAGGGAAATAAGATACATGTGTATGCCAGGATAATACATGTTGCAGATGTATTTGATGCATTAACCTCTAAAAGACCATATAAGCCATCTTATGCAAGATATGAGGCAGCAGAGTACTTGATGGGCGGTTGTGGCAGAATGTTTAATTATGAAGTTGTTAATGCATTTATGAGTGCTGTTCCAATATATCCTAAGGGAGTATGTGTATCGTTATCAGATGAACGAAGGGCAGTAGTTGCCAAGAATACAGACAATATGTTAAGACCTGTAGTGCTGCTTGATAATAAAGAAGAAATTGACCTTAGTGATTTATCGCACAATCGTAATCTGACTATTGTACCGGAAGAGAAGAATATAGAGCTTAAGTAATATAAAGATAATACAACAATTTAATCAGAATGAGAGTATGCAGATAGTTCTGTATATATTTTCATTCTGATTTTTTTATGTTAAAATAATAATATCGTAATGAAGTAACGGGGGATAGCAGATGTATAATATATTAATTGTCGATGATGAGAAAATAGAACGTAACGGAATAAGACTTTTATTAAAAAGGATGGGCGCTGATTTTAATATAGCAGAGGCATCTAATGGTAAAGAAGCGTTGGATTATATTAATGCAAAGAAGGACTCACAGGATGCGCCAGATATATTGCTGACAGATGTTAAGATGCCGTTTATGGATGGAATAGGGCTTATTAAGGAAGTAAGAAATAATAATATCCATACGAAAAATATTATATTCAGCGGATATAATGAATTTGAATATGCCAAGCTCGCAGTAAGGCTGGGGGTAGTTGATTATATCTTAAAGCCGGTAGATCCGAAAGAATTTGAAAATGTAATTAATAGGGTTATATGTGAGCTTGATAGTGAAAACATGGAAAAACTTACCCAGAGCAGAAGAGATGATTTTATAAAAGAATATCTATTATATAGTATGATTAATGGCAGAAATATTAATGCTGCAAAGGAGCTTGCAGGTGAAGGAAATTATAAGCAGCAATATTCAGATATTGGAATTAACAGATATGACAGACTTATTCTCATTGAATTTAATGGCGATTTTTTTGGAAAAGAGGTTGTGGATTTTGCAGATGATATTCTTAAAAATATATGTGGCTTGGAGGATGTCCAATATCTTAATCTTAACCAGCAGCAGGCGGTTGTATTTATGCGTGAGAAAGCAAATGACGTATATGAGATAGCAAAAGGTATCCATGAAGCGGTCTTTGAACAATTCGGACATAGATGCTATATTGCCATATCTGAGAAGCTTGATAATTATAATAGTCTTACAGAAACAATGGATTATCTTGAACAGCTTATGGAAAATAAATTCTATTATCCGGAGGTATATATATACACAGGACAAAAGGATAAGACTGAGTCGCAGCTTATTAATATTGATGATGATACGCTTATGAAACAGATGAAGCAGGATATCAGAATGAAGGATATTAAGAGCCTGAGGGAACATTTTGAAAGACTGGGTAAAAAATATCAGAACCAGTCGTATTTTTCGCATATATATACCAAATTCATATTTTCAAATCTTTTAAAGCTGTTCTATGAAAGCATACCTGACAGTGATGAGGAGCAGTTTAATAAAGAGATAGAAAAACTTTATAATTCAGAAGATTTAAAGACAATAATACATATAGTCTCATCCTATATTGATAAACTTGAAAATGTATTTGGAAAGAATCCTGTAATGGCACATAGGGAGATCGAAACAGTAAAACAATATATTTATACACATTATGGTGAAGAGATAGGAGTAGACCAGCTTGCAGATATTGTATATCTTACTCCGAGCTATCTTAGTGCATTGTTTAAAAAGGAGACGGGTCAGAACCTTAGTAAATTTATTAAGCAGTACAGGATGGAAAAGGCTAAAGATATGTTAGAGAATACTAACAAAAAGATTATAACAATAAGCAGTGAAACCGGATATGCCAATGTATCTTATTTTTGTCAGAGCTTCAGGGAATATTTTGGAATAAGTCCACAGAAATTCAGGGATACTGGCAATGATATACAATGAGGTATAAAATGAGAATTAATAATATAAAATTAAGATATAAGCTTGCAATTATCTATCTTATTACCGGATTTCTTCCTATCGTTATATTATTTTCATTTTCATATGTACAGATGAAAAAGATATTAACTGACAGGGATGCTAAGAGTGTACAGAGTTATCTTAACCAGTCAGTTGAAAGTATAGATGGACAGATTCAGATTTATAATAATCTTTCTAATTATCTTTCGTTTAATGAGACGATATCTAAGATTGTAAGCTATGATTATGACAGCGAATATGATATGTATATGCAATTTGCACAGACATTTGACCCGATGGTATCATCCTTAAAATGTTTTCACAATGATATTAATCAGGTTACAATATACACTGACAATGTAGTAAAACATGATAATACGATAGCGCCTATATCAGATATTTCGGATAAGAAATGGTATGCTGCGGCATATGGAAGCATAGATGTTAAATGGTTTGCGGATGCAGCTGATAAGGAGCTGTTTTCAGCAAGGAGGATGCCAACCTTTTATAATGATAAACTGATAGGAATAATGTATATAAATGTTGATTATGATAATGTATTCTCGGTATTTAAGGAAAATACATCTGATAATTATGGAATCATTATTGTGGATGGTAATGGCAATGAAGTATTTTCATATAATGGATTTTCGGATAAATATAAGGATTGTGAGTTAGATACACAAAGACTTATAAGCATAAGTGATGATGGAAGCTGGGACAATGATATTTTAAAGGATAAGAAAAGCGGATATTCAATTATCAGAAAAGCTCTGGCATCTACCGGCTGGATGGTATATGTATATGAACCGGCAAGTCAGGCCATGCATTCAACACAGCCGATATTTATGATGTTTATTGTTGCAAGTGTAATAGCCGTAATAGCTTCAATAATGTCTATTGTGTTTACGTCGAAGTTTGTGACCGGAAGAATTAAAAGACTGGAAGATAATATGCATGAGGTTGAGAAAGGTAACTTTGATATTACTGTTACAAGTGATGATAAGGATGAGATTGGTGAGCTTATACATGGCTTTGGTGATATGGTTACAAAGATTAACAATCTGATAACACAGGTGTATCAGGGCAGGATTAATCAGAAAGAATATGAGATGAGAGCTTTAAGGGCACAGATTAATCCTCATTTCCTATACAATTCACTTTCACTTATTAACTGGAAGGCTATTGAATATGAGCAGCAGGACATAAGTGATATTACACTTGCGTTGTCCAATTATTACAGGACTTCTCTTAATAAGGGTAAGAATACGTTAAGCGTCCGTATGGAGTTGATGAATATGACATCGTATCTTGATATTCAGAAAGTAATGCATGATAATTCATTTGATGTTGTTGTAGATGTCAGTGAAAAGATATATGATTATGAAACTCTTAATCTTATATTACAGCCTCTTGTGGAAAATGCAATCGACCACGGTATAGATTTAAAGACGGATGGAAGAGGCATAATTACAATAAAGGGTGATTTTAGGCAGGAGGATGACGGAGAAGAATTTATTGTAATTACAGTAAGTGATAATGGCATAGGAATGTCACAGGAAGAAGCGGATAAGATACTTACGGTTAATTCTAGCGGATATGGAGCAAGAAATGTCAACGAAAGAATTAAACTGTATTATGGTGAGGAATATAGCATGAAGATATATAGTGAGGTTGGCAGAGGAACGGAGGTTGTGATACGTTTTCCTGCTAAAAAATATATAAATGATTAGTGTGATAATCAATGTATTTTTAATGAGGATATGTAATCTAAGAATAATTTACCGCATGGAGGTATATAGCATGCCGGATTATAAAGCAGTTCTATGTCGGAGTCTATAATAAAGTCTGATATTGTTTTGCATATAATGTTTTTTTCAAAATTTTTGATGGTGGATTTTGGTACAATTCCTATTCCTATTTTATTTGCTACAAACTGTGCCGTAGTTCTTGCATCATCATTGATACATACAAAATGATATAAAATATCCATCTTTTTAAACATTGAAGTAATAATTCTTTCCCATCGTCTGTAGGTTATAAGCGGAAATGCAGCGAGTTCGTTTAGTGTAACAGGCTCGCTGTTATTAAAAAATGAGCGGTCACCTATAGCTACAACAGGCTCATTTATTAAAGATATTGATTTATAGGTGTCATTGGTGTAAGGGGTGCGTAATATTGCAAAATGAATAGAGCAATCGCTTAATTTCTTTAATAATTTGTATGTATCAGCTTCATATATCTCATAGGATATATTGGGATATCTCGTTGAAAAATCGCTAATCCATTTTATTCCATAAGAAGATACGACAGATGATACTATTCCTATTCTTATTATTCCCTGCTCTTTATTTGAAAATGATAATAATTCTTCTTTCATAAGCTTAGACATATCAAGAATGTCTGTGGCTTTCTGATATAAAAGCCTGCCTTCATCAGTAAGGTGTATTGAGCGGGAGCCTCTTTCAAACAGTGTACATTTTAGCTCTTCTTCAAGCAGTTTCATCTGACAGCTAAGAGGTGGCTGCGACATAAAAAGCTTCTTGGCGGCGGCTGATATGCTGCCTTCCTGAACTATTGTTGTAAAATAATATAATTGTTTAAGCTCCATAAAATTATTCCATCCTTTTATTCTATCCTTTTGTTCTATTCTTCTATTCTATCCGAATACATATTCTTAATATAAATACATACAACGTATTATACATAATATATATATATTTTATTAAATCCATATCATTATAATATGGTTAAAGACAGATTACAACAGGTTGTTTATGAGCTGGCTTATACTGCCGTAAAGAGAATGTTGCATAATTGAAAAGTGAAAACGTGTGTCATGCATAATTTAAAGGCATAATTGAAAAGTAAGAAATAGGCATAATTTAAAAGTGAAAAAAAGTGTTGACAAGTGAATATATTAATGGTATTATAATCAAGCGTTGTGAGCGTGCAACGTTGTACAGGTTAATAACTAAGATTGATGTATAAGTTATAAGTTAAATACGATATGACAGGTACGTGTATCAGAGTTAATTAAGTACATACGCAGTCGTGGCGGAATTGGCATACGCGCTAGACTAAGGATCTAGTGAGCATTGCGCTCGTGCGGGTTCAAGTCCCGCCGACTGCACTGGGTTAAAAGTCGTTGCTTTATTTAGATTATGAAGCAACGGCTTTTTATATTGCATAATATAGATTTAATTTATAATAAATTATTAGTGTGAAAAATAATCTTCTGTGTGAAATATTCTTCGTTTCTTTGCAACAAAATTTCTTCATTCTTTCGCAATAAAATTGCTTGACAAATTTTTTATCCAAATATACAATAAAAAAGAATATGGCAAAAGCAATGAACAGAAGTAGTAGAGGCTGTAATTATTTCAGAGAGCTGCCGGCTGGTGTGAGGCAGTATGGTAAGGCTTTGAACTCGTCTGCAAGCTCCAGAGTTGAAATGATTATTATAGTATTAATAATGCAGGCTGATAGATTATATCGTACATTGTACAGATTTGATATTATATTAATAGGTAGACTTTGGCGGGGATTCCCGTTATAGAATAAGAGTGTGGAATTTATTTCTGAATAAGAGTGGTACCGCGGCAGGATATATGACCTTTCGTCTCTTTGTTATTTTTATAGCATTGAACGGAAGGATTTTTTTGATTATATATTTTTGATTATACTATGTAATCAGATAATATTTAAAACTGTATTGTAATGGCAATGATAAAACGGCCGGGTGTATTCACGTATTTGGAAATTATCATTACTATAATTAAATTAGTGCATATGCACAGAAATGAGGAGTATAATGGAAAAGAGTTACAATCCAAAGACCATTGAAAAGAAATGGCAGAAGTATTGGGAAGAGAATCAGACATTTAAGACAGATGTATGGGATTTTAGCAAGCCCAAGTATTATGTGCTTGATATGTTTCCTTACCCATCAGGAGTAGGTCTTCATGCAGGACATCCTGAAGGATATACAGCAACGGATATTACATCAAGAATGAAGAGAATGCAGGGTTATAATGTACTTCATCCAATGGGTTATGATTCATTTGGTCTTCCTGCTGAACAGTATGCTGTAAAGACAGGTAATAATCCTAATGGATTTACTGAAAAGAATATTCAGACATTTACAGGACAGTTAAAGGAATTAGGCTTTGACTATGACTGGTCAAAATGTATAGCGACAAGCGATCCTAAGTTCTATAAATGGACACAGTGGATATTTAAGAAATTATATGAAGATGGCTTTGCAAAATATATTGATATGCCTGTAAACTGGTGTGAGGAATTAGGAACTGTTCTTTCTAACGATGAGGTTATTGATGGCAAGTCAGAAAGAGGTGGATATCCTGTAATTCGTAAGAATATGAAGCAGTGGGTAATTGACCAGCCTGCATTTGCAGAAGCACTTCTTGAAGGTCTTGATGAGATTGACTGGCCTGAATCAACTAAGGAAATGCAAAGACACTGGATTGGCAAGTCGGAAGGTGTTGAGGTTGATTTTAAGATTGTTGGCGGTGGAGAATTTTCTATTTATACAACATGTATAGAAACAATTTATGGTATCACATTTATGGTACTTGCACCGGACGGAAAGACTGTAAAGGATCTTATGCCTAGAATTGAGAATAAGGAGGAAGTTCAGGCATATATTAATGAGACATTAAAGAAAAATGATATGGACAGAACTGAACTTAATAAGACTAAGTCAGGCTGCCAGTTAAAGGGTGTATATGCAATTAATCCTGTAAATGGAAAAGAAGTTCCTTTATTTATAGGGGATTTCGTACTTGCTAACTATGGTACAGGTGCTGTAATGGCTGTTCCTACACATGACCAGCGAGATTTTGAATATGCAAAGGCTCACAATATTCCAATGATTCAGGTAATTGATGGTGCTGATGTAACAGAGAAGGCATTTGAAAAGGGAGAATATTTAGGTAAGGGCTGCAAGCTTATTAATTCAGAAGAATTTAACGGACTTACAGTTGAAGAAGCTAAAAAAGCAATTACAGACAAGGTTATAAAGCTTGGTGTAGGACGTAAAAAGGTTAATTATCATTTCAGGGAATGGATATTTGCAAGACAAAGATACTGGGGTGAGCCAGTTCCTGTATGGTATGAAGAGGATGGAACAATCCATGTGCTTGATGACGAGGAACTTCCTCTTATACTTCCTGAACTTGAAGATTACAAGGGAAAGAATGGCAAGGCACCACTTGAAAATGCAACAGAATGGAAGAAGTATGAAAAGAATGGTATCAAGGGCACAAGAGAGACATCGACAATGCCGGGAAGTGCCGGTTCAAGCTGGTATTATTTAAGATATATTGACCCTGATAATGATAAGGAATTTGCTAATCAGGAATTGTTAAAGCACTGGATGCCGGTTGACCTTTATATCGGTGGACCTGAGCATGCGGTAGGACATCTCATGTATTCAAGAATATGGAACCATTATCTTTATGACAAGGGATTATCTCCTGTAAAGGAACCATTTAAGAAGCTTGTACATCAGGGTATGATTCTTGGCTCAAATGGTATCAAGATGGGTAAGAGATTCCCTGAATTTGTTGTTAATCCAAGTGACATCGTAAGAGATTATGGTGCTGATACTTTAAGACTTTACGAGATGTTTATGGGACCTCTTGAAGCTTCTAAGCCATGGAGCCAGCAGGGGGTTGAAGGTGCAAGAAGATTTATTAATAAGGTATGGAACTTCTTTACAGATGAAAGCCATATCACTAAAGATAACGACGGTTCACTTGCAAAGGTATACAACCAGACAGTTAAGAAGGTAACTGACGATTTTGAATCATTAGGCTTTAATACTGCGATAAGTCAGATGATGATATTTGTTAATAATATAACAAAGAAAGGCACATGCCCATTAGAGTATGCAGAAGGCTTTATTAAAATGTTTTCATGTATATGTCCTCATGTTGGTGAAGAAATATGGTCAATCTTAGGACACGAAGGAACAATTGCATACGAAAAATGGCCAGAATATGATGAAGCTGCAATCGTTGAGGATACAGTAACTATTGGTGTTCAGGTAAATGGCAAGGTAAGAGGAACAGTTGAACTTGCAGTTGATGAAGATGAAGCATCTGCAAAGGAAAAGGCTAAGGCTGTTGAAGGCGTAGCAAGAGCAATTGCCGGAAAGACAATTGTTAAGGAAATCTATATCAAAGGAAAGATTATTAACATAGTTGTAAAATAAATTGTGATTGACCGAGCTGAAAGCGAGGGACGCTTCTTGAACGAAAGTTCAAGAAGATGTTTTTAATGTGTAGAGGGGAAGTGGCGGATTGTATTGGGGATTTTAAAACGATGGATGAGTGCTTAGAAACTCTACAGATGAGCATTTAATGTACCGACACCATCCGGGTCGTGCCAAATGCGGCGTCCTGCCGCTTGGCACTCGATTGTGCGT
>OGGM01000311.1_pt1 | contig 40402 bp, 50 predicted proteins | sample 1571251 | NCBI WGS metagenome assembly OGGM01 (sample SAMEA2582076, study PRJEB24529) | metagenome | biome: Human gut stool | place: China | collected 2011 | reverse complement strand
GAGTAATTTTATCTTACATCAGTTTGGAGGTTTACACAAACTTTGGGATGCTCCCGGAGGAGTCTCTATCCCTACAGTCTATTTCTCTTTAGTTTCTATAAATTTCATTTTCATCACTTAAAACCTATAATCCTTTTTACCATTTTTCTCTACCCATACGTAATCAAGGCATCCTGTTCCTGCATAAAAATTTGTTTCAAAATTGTTAAGTGCTTTTACCTCTTTATTTCTCAATTTTTTAAAGATTTCAAATTCTTCAGCATTCAGTTTTTCTTTCATTATACCAAATAACTGATCTACCTTTTTAAAGCAATCATCCTTAAATTTCTCTTCAACCTCCTGTTCAACTTTATTTTTTATTTCATATAAATTTTCATATCCAGCCCATATTTTTGCTATTTCTGTCTTGATATATTTATTCTCTAAGTCAAATTCCTCAAATGCTCTATCCTGAAATCCCCCTAAAATTTCTTGTAAATAGTCATACATACTGTCTCCATCTATGTAATCCATATCAACTGTCATAACACATTTCCCGTTGTAATACACTTTTTCTATCTTCATTTTTCTCTTTCTCCTGTTCTTAGTTTTCAAAACACTAAGTTACTATAAAGCCAATAAAATTTGAACCGACAAAGTTCTACTGCTCTTTTCGTCCCAAACCAATATCCCATCGGCATACTTATCCATAGATTGATTTCAACTTTTTAAATCTAACAAATAGTCTCTTATCCTTCGGACACATCTTTTCAAGTTCCTCAAGACTATATCTTCTCAAATCATCTTTGCTTTTTATACCCATTCTAAACGCATCCATACATAGGAAATCATTAAATCTGACTCCTTGCTCCCTATAATTCAGATCTTCTACACTACGAAGCTTTATGCCTTGCTCTTCGCAAATCTGATATAATTCCTGTAGTGTTGCCTGCCCCATATTACGAAACTTTATAAAATGCTCCTTTGGATATTCTCTCAATCCTTCCAATGACTCAAATCCATTCCTTCTTAGAACATTTCGTAACCTGCTCGACATTTCAATATCATCATAATCTGTTTTCTCAGCGTACATAACCACTCCGTTCTTCGTATCATATTTGCAAATAATGTTTAGTCACTAAACAAATAACTCTTAGTCCTCAATTCCAAACATAAGATACGCATAAATGTTTCCTCTATACTTGCTTGGAATTTCAAGTTGTTTATCAATTATGTCTTCAACTGTCTTGAATCCATTTTGACGGAGATATTCCAATGTCGTTTTACGCACTTTTAATGTCTCTATGCTTTGTTTTTTTACCTCTGCAGGAACCTTGTATACTATACGTTTTTCTAACATGACTTATTCTCCTCATACAACTTATCAACCTCAGATTCATACACCGACTCAGTCTGAGTATCAAATAGCACCCACTCCACCAGATCAAAGCAATCAGGATTATCCTGCAAGAATCTGTCTACTGTATGTACCGCAATCTTTGCTGCCAACTCAACAGGAAAACTATATACTCCTGTTGATATAGAAGGAAATGCAATAGATCTTATTCCATTATCCATAGCCAGCTTCATGGAATTAAAATAACAGTTGGCAAGAAGTTCCTCTTCTCTATTTCTTCCACCATTCCAAATCGGTCCCACAGTATGAATAACATAATTGCATGGCAAATTATAGGCTTTTGTTATCTTTGCTTCTCCAGTCTCACATCCGTGAAGTGCCCTGCACTCTGTCAGAAGTTCCGGTCCCGCTGCTCTGTGAATCGCACCATCTACACCACCTCCGCCAAGAAGGGAATTGTTTGCTGCATTCACAATTGCCTGCACATATGTTACTTTTGTTATGTCACCTTTTATAGTTTTAATCAAATACATTGTTTAATATTCCTTCTCTATCTCATCATCTATTCCATACATTTTCTTGAATGCATCAAGGTCTGCCTGGTTCTTAATCAGCATAACCTCTTCTATCTTCCCTGTATGAATATCCTTAAAGCCTGCAACCTGCTCGCCATTACATATACTCGCCTTGATAACTGGTTTCTTATTTTTCTTATCATATGTCTTTGTAACTGTCTTTTTCTTAAATAGTCCCACTCTGAGCACCTTCTTTTGACTTTGCCATCAGTATAAGTTTTTCAAAGGACTGTGCAAAGCGTACATCATCATCTTCTGTACGCTTTCCCTGGTCTCCGTTGCCACTCCGGTCCGTGCAGAACCGATGTCCATTGGACATCGTGCACCCTTTCATATGATTCTTATGAGAGCTGCGTCTTGCCTTTTTATTAAGATGTCGCTCCATAAGCATCTGATCTATATTCTCATTCGTGTACCACTTACCGGATTGGTGAATAGCATATGCACCTTTTCCAAGAGCCATAGCAGCGACACCATAATCCTGCGATACTACTACATCCCCTTTATGACATATGCTGATTAGTTTATAATCCACTGCATCTACTCCTGCACCTACTACAATCACTTCGCTGTAATCAGAATACAAAATATGATTCGTATCACACAACAAGGTGGTAGAAATATTGTATTTCTCTGCTATTGTCTCGACAATGTCCACTACCGGACACGCATCTGCATCTACAAATATCTGCATTTTCTCATTAAATCCATTTCATATCAGTTATAGTTAATTGGTGTTCGTACTTCTATAAGATTTCCTGATGGATCATAAAATCTTACAAGCTTTTGTCCACCTTCAAGTTCCATTAATTCCGTAACATAACTTACAACATACTTGCCAGACTCCAGTTTTTCAATAATACCTTCTATATCATTATCTTCAAAATATAGTTCGGTCATATTGTTATGTGGAGTTGTAGGTATTTTTGTACTGTCATACCATACATCTACATCCTGTAATACAAGCCCATCTGACATTATCACATTGCCTTCCTGCCTTGTAATCACACGCAGTCCAAACAGTTCTTCATAAAAATCAATTGATTCGTCAATGTTATCAACAATAATCAATACATTTTTCAAACTCATATTTTATGTTCCTGCCTCTCGATTTCTTTTTGAATCCATGTCATAATTACATCTACAAGATAATCCTGCTGCACCTGACTTACTTAGTTCCTTGCCCGGCTGTATTTTATGCCACTTTCGGATGCACTCCCTACAGCATGTAGCTGTTGCGTGCTTGGCAATAAATACTGGATGACCTTTCATCGGTGTCTGTTTACCATCATTTGCTATATATGCAGGAGCTTCTCTCTTTGCAATAAATTCCTTTGCATGTTGCCTTATTGTGTCCATGTCTCATCTCCCGACTCGGTCGTTGCCCCTGCTACGCAGGGTCGTCCACTGGACGACCGCAACTTTTTTCATTTATGTAATCAATATCTTTCTGTTTCAGATGAAAACTGATTCGGAACTTGGAATTATCCAGTCGTTCAAACAACTGCATATACCATTCATCCTTAGTCATTAAAACTTCACTACTTCCGGCTCATGTGTAAATGATGAAAATGTAGCTGTCGCATTTGTAAAATAGAATACCTCGGTATTTCCATCATCTGCTGAATACATATTCTGTAAAGATGGATAAGCATCAAGCATAGACTGTCTTGCTTCTCTCCTGTCATCTTCTACAAGTTCTCCGGCTACACGAAGCCACTCGCCATTTTTAAATGCACAGATTTCTACCTTCGGGTTTACGTGAATCTGCTTTGAAACATCCTTTACCTTGCCAGTCTGAATATACAGCTTTCCTTCAAAAATGTGTGCTGTTCCAAAAGGTCTAACTCTTGGCTGGTCGCCTTCCACTGTTGCCAGATAATATGTCTCTGCTTCTTTTAAAAATTGTACTACTCGTTCCATGATGTAATCCTCCTGATAGTTACTTAAATAAATCCATAATGCCAAAGCTCGTCTTCTTATAAACCTTATTGTAAGCTGCTTTCTTTGGGTTCTTAATCCATCCTGCACCTTTTTTTCCATACCCTGGAATCAAAGCTTTCTTAACAGCTCGCTTGGCTTTTCCAGTTGTTCTTGCCTTTATTGATTTCTTTATACTGGGTGTTCTCATTCCAAACTTCATCTTAATCGCCTCCTTTGTTCCATAAAAACCACCTATTACTATCTATCAATAATAGGATTATAACACCATTTACACCTCTTCAACAAACACAATGCCATAGATTTTCTCAGATGCCAGTTCATTAATCTTATCTATTTCACATCCGGCCTGTTCCATCAATTTTTCTAGTTGCTCCTTTGTGCACTGATATGCATAGCTTCCCCAGTCCACCTGTTTTTCATTGTCAAAAAGCTTATTGGCTATATCAAGAAATTCCCATCCTCCAAGCTTATATACTCGATTGTTCTCAACTAATATATTATATGGATCCTTATTCTCGTTCCATGATGTCAGCTTGTCACTTCGTATTTCTCCATAATAAATAGATGACAACATGCAATCAACCTCCTAAACGATTTCCCAGACTACAGTAACTGTATCAGTAACATCTATATCGTCCGCTTCAATATCTATGTCATATGCCGCCGGTGCATTCATTTCACATTCTGAACACTCCATTAATCTCATTTCATTCATTGGCTTTGTTACTAAATCTATCTCTCCCCATGAATAATCAATTGCCTGTATTTCACCCAGTTTCACATTCGCTGCTGTCGTAAGCACCTGTGCCTTTTGAATGGAATCCTCAATCGCTTTATGTAACAGTTCATTTTTACATTTTTCTACATCGGCTACCGTATATTCAATAGAAAATTCTGGTTTTAATGAACTATGTGCCAAAGCATACAGCACCTGGCACAGCTTTTTGTTGTCAGAAGCAAACTCTATTTTCATATGATGAATATACTTATATCCCTCAAATCTTCGCTTCCAGCTCTTATCCCTGTTCTGATAGCTTTCATATTCTGTATCGACATTAAAATATACTGTTTTAAGGTCTTTTCTCTGAAATCCAAGTTTTTCAAATAAATCCTTAAGCAGCTCTGTATCTTCCGTTGACCTGCGAAGAGTATCTTCATATTCTTTGCAAAGTTCTTCCTTGTTTATATATAATCGGATCATATCCGGCTTTACTGCTATTTTTCCTTTTCCCGTAACTTTAATTGTTCTCATCATCTTTGCTCTTCCTTTCATTCTCATAATGTTCATACCCATTGATTAAAAGCTCTATCATCTTCTTTGTCATCTGAATATACTTACCAAAAGGATTAATCACAATTCCATTTACCTGTTCCCAATTAAGAGCCAGACGAAGTATTGATTCAATAGACTGATTCATCTGCACATTTCCAGCAGAACCCTTATGCATCTCTTCAGAAGATGTAAATACTCCAATCCATTCTTTTTCATCAGCATCTTTTACAGTTTCCATTTTAAGTCTTACATCATGGTCAAGTGAAATCGTGTCGCCAGCCTTTACTTTACTAATCTGTTCTTCCGACAAAAAAGGATTTTCCGTAATTTATGGAACAACAACTTCCCCTGCCTGCTGCATTCTTGTTACCATAACTTCCATAAATAACAACATTCCATTTTTATCCTTCTGAATATAATACTGATCGATTGCTGCCTCAATCATCTGATTTGCCTGTATCTCATCCATTTCATCTGAATAAGTATCCATGCTCCTGCCAAGAACATGATCAAATTCATCAAGAACATCCGTCATCAGTCCCTTATCAATCCGACTTTTACACTCTGCAATCAGCACAGTAGGGATTCCATAAAATGCTTCTGCAATACTTCCTGTAATGGCTCCAAGTGTATCCGTATCTCCACCAAGTGATACTGCATTACGCACTGCGTCATCAAAATCCTTGGATTCCAGAAATGTAATGATTGCCTCTGGTACTGTTCTCTGACATGTCTCATCCATGTGATATTCAGGTCTGATCTAATCAAGTGTTCTATCAAGATTATAGTTAAACTCCCCCTCTATATACTCTTTGATTTCTTCTTTTGAAGAGCCATTCCTTGCCATGTATATTGCACTTGCAGTTGCCTCTGCGCCCTTTATCCCTTCCGGATGATTATGTGTCACATTCGCTGTAGCTCTTGCTACCTCTCTGGTTCTTTCCATCGAGTCATAAAGCCAGCCTGCCGCTGACACTCTCATGGCTGAACCATTTCCATAGCTTCCGTATGGTTTTGGATTTTTTTCTTTAAGCCAATGTCTGAAGCTTCCACCATAACCTGCATGTGGATATCTTTTTCCCCAATCCTGCATATTGGATGCTACTGCATCTTCAATTTTCTTTACTGCAGCTTCCAGTCCGACTGCAAGAAGAGCCTCTCCAACAGCTATTGTCATAACAGAATCATCTGTAAAGCCACAGACTTCACTAAATAAATCAAAGTTCTTTGTTTTATCACCTCTGTCAAACTCAAACGGACTTCCTATAATATCTCCTAAAATTGCTCCGTACATATATGCCTCCAATCCCTAGATTACTCCGGCACCTCTCTTTCTCTGTTACAATATGAGTATAATTAAAAAGCATCTTCATATGGTCGCTGTTCGGGCGACACTTTTAAGATAAAAACAAACGCCGATACTATGTGAGTACCGACGTAACATTTACTAATCAATATTTGCTTGTAAACTCTTCATAGAAAATATCTTCTTCATCCGCTGTTGTATCCTTATCTATGAATTCCTGCAAGTCTTTTTTCATATTATTAAATACTTCCTGACTATGACTTTTATCACAAAAAGCTGTATGCATCATACATCCATATACTCCACATGTAATTGCATCATATCTTTCACATCTTTCCAAGGTTATCCGACACAATTCTTTATATTCCTCATCTGCAATAATCGTGCCTCCCTCACTTCCGATAGAATTTGGTTTATATATGTCGTTCCACATATCCATCTTACTCCTATCCTCAAAGAATTTCATTCGTATACTTAAATAATGTCACATTCAGCTGCATAATATCATACTGCTTATCTATAATAGCCTTCTGCACGATCAGATCCACCTTACTGCTTGGGCTGAATGCCCAGTCCGCTCGGGCAAGCAAGTCTTTTGACTGTTCCAAATCAAGCTGCAGTGCAATACAGAGCGCCATTACAGTTTTCTTCTTTGGATGATAATTCTGGTCACATTAAATCTTGGAAAAATGCTTTCTATCAAGGTTTGCCCGTTTCCACACATCCTTATTATCAGTATGTGCTTCATCGATCAACTCAAATAATTTATCATGAAATGAAACTCCAATATTTGCAAGCTGGTCTTCCAAAGAAATGTCTACTGACAGCATAGCAGGCTGCGCTAACCCTATATCTTCCTCAAGTGGATAGTTATCTTCTGCCTCTCTTTGAAGCATCTCCTCATAGAACGCTTCCTCTGGCAATTCTCTCCTGCGAGCACCACTTCTGCTTCGCACCGGATATTCTTTTCTATGACTTTCCCTGACATAATTAGCATCTATGTAGGAATCAATATCACCTCTTGCAATTTTGCCGATATTCGCTCTTTCTGCGATAAGCTTTTCCTTTCCTGCTGCCTCATATATTGCCAAGTCCATGCCACTTGCACATATTGGATTTAGATTAGCAGTATTTACGATTACATCTGTTTTTACCTTTGTTATATCGTTTCTGACAATCTTAAATGGCATTGTGGCACCTTCTTATCCATGCCTGTATTACTTTAATATCTTCCTTATCTGCTTATCCCTTGCCTCCGGATACATCTTACGCATATAGTCTACAAGCTGTTTCCATGAATCCTGTGGATTATCCTTATAGCAGGAAGTTACATAATCGTATCCATAGATATGCTCAATAGATGAATATACTGCAACATCCCATCCATATTCAATACCACTCTTATTCACTCGCTTCTTAAAATCACAGTTGCACAGATAGGTCTGCATCATAAGATTCGTTATTGCACCATCAAATCCCTTTTCTCCATCCTTACCAAATCCAGCTTGTTTTTTCAATTCATTGGAATAAATCTCTGAATCAGCATTGTTTTCCATAAAATTGACCATTATCTTTTTATGCTTATTAGGTGCTTTCCCATCATCATATAATGCATCAAAATCATATCCATCTCGGCGGTAATTAGCAAATACAGGAAGCCATTTTTTTGATATAAATCCTGCCTTCTTATCAAAGAACTTTCCATAGACGATATCATGCCGCCTTGCTATAATAGCCCGCCACATCCATGGATCAATCTCTGGATCATCACTCCACCAGTGCTCTGGAACAGTTCTTTCTTCAAGTGAAAACCCATCTATATCATTCTTAAATAATGGTAAAAAGCCAAATTCATTTATATACTTGATTGCTTCATCTACAGAATGGATGCAATCCGGGTTGTCCCAATTCATGCCATGCATAATCCATTCACCTGATTCGTTTCCCATAATATGTGTACCTCATTACTCAGCGTACTTGTCAATCCAATTTTCGCCATCATATTCATCAATCTGTTTTACTAATCTCGTAAGATAATCTTGTAACCTGCTATCTTCTTCACTTGCATACCACACATTTGCCCGTCCAAATCCATAAGCCCAACCATTTGATTTTCTTGGGACTTCCCATTGTACCTTTCTTGATCTGATCCCTGCAGGAAGTAAGACACAATCAGATGAGTTTGCAATTGCATTGTAATATTGTATATCTTCTGGAGCAAACACTGCCTCTTGATAATGTCTGAAAACTGTAGCATGTTTATACCATCCCACGACCGTTGTAAGCTTATGCGCTGGATGCTTTGCACAGTACACAACAAGCACATCATCTACAGATTCTTCTTTTTTTAATAGTTCACAACCTGCAATATTCTCAATCCGCATTTGATTGACATCTTTACCATTATGTGATTTTGTCTCGAAAAACCCCAGACAATATAAGCCCTCCTTGCCCTCCATATTCACCGGTGTAAAATTATATTTTTCATGTGCATCTCCTGTCTCATCAACATAGCTTCCACCATTTAACGGAGTATCCTTTCCATCTTCATTTCCTCGATACTCCTTCATCCACGCTATGTTACAAAAAAGTATTCTCATCATATCAACCTTCTTTTCCCTTTGAAAATGGACTCAAGTCGATAAACAATTTCTTCAATCCACTTGTGTCCTTGAACTCCTTGAATAAATACTCCAGAAGTTCTTCCTGCCTTGCCTGCCCTAATGTAAGCCTGTAAAGAGACAATATCTTTATCAGCCTTTCATAATTCATCTCATCCTTACTCATAGGATACATTGGCACAAGCCTTTCTATTTTTACACTCTGATTTTTTCCGAAACACCAGAATGGTACAAGCTCTGACTGGTCATTCTGCTTTTCCGCTTTAGCAGCTTCAAACATTTCTGTCCATATGTCCCGCTTAAATGTGATTTCATCTGCCTTGCCATATTTATCAGCAACATTCTGTCTTATTGCCAGACACTTAAATCTATTGATTCTGCCTTCCCTTTGTTCCAGGTCGATGGGATTACTTGGAAGATTCCAGTGCATAATCACTCGGCAGTAATTATGAAAATCCAGTCCTTCCTGTCCGATTGATGTTGTGGCAAGCACAAATGGACGCATTGGTGAGTTAAAGGCATTTCTGATATTTTCTTTACGCATGACTACCTTGGAATTATCGCCTGCATCCTTTGTAAATCCAACTGCATAACTCGACCTTATTCGACATCCATCACTCTTCCTGTCAGCTCCATTAATACGCTTTTTGAAATCAGGATAAGTATCAGCGATATAGGTGGCTGTATGTATTTTCAATGAATCCATCATCATATCATGCACGATCTGATACTGATTTCCATCCGACTGAAAACCTGCTGTTTCTTTCAGCATATGGATATATTCATCAATCATTGCCTGAAAACATCCATCCTTGCAGTATTTAAGCACGTTCTGCCAATGGGAATTATCATCCCTGCATCTGCCATAAGCAAGATCAATGATAGCTGTTGACTCCGGCAAATTGAAATTATTGACAAATACCTTTGCAAGCGATGTTGCTCTGGCTGTGCTTCTTCCATTAGAACGATAAATGCATATCGCTGGCGAACCCAGTACCATATTTACCAATGTTTCCAGAATATCCTCCGGCTTTCTTCCAAGATGAATCTCCTCCGGGGCATCCAAATAACTTCTTAGCTTATCAATATGAGCAATAAAGCCCTTATTTCTCTTATCCTTTGAACTGCTTCTGACCTCAGATGTTGTATCCTCTTCGTCTGTATTCATTTCCCACACAATATCCTCTATCCAATGCTTTGCATAGATGACTCCATCCATGAGCATCGGTGCAAGATAATACCACCTGGCATCTTCCTTATTGTTACCCGAAGCACCATACTTTTCTTCGATTACCGCAAGCTTCTCTTTCAATTTCAGCCGTACCGATTTTTCTATTACTTCTAATGATTCATGGTTATTCAATGACTCAATCTGTAAATACATATCCGAAAGTGTCTTAGATGGATAAAGCAGTGCAAACAGACTCATGCCTCTTACTTCTCCATTTGAGACATTAAACCTGAGCCTTGCCACCGGGTATCTTCTCGAACCTTCCGCAAAATAACCTGTATTCTTCTTATCCTGGTTTTTAATCTGATGTACCAGTTTTCCAACTGTAAGTCTTTCCGCCTCGTAGGAAACAAGCGCACCTATCATTCGTGGAACCATCTCCCATGCAGAAAATACAAGTATTTTTGAAAACCCTTTGCTGTTTTTATATGCTCCCTGCATATCATAATATGGCAGTGATGGAGGAATCCACAGATATTTTTCTGCACCGCCGGTAAATGCTTTTTCTTTCAGTGCCTCAAGCCTTGCATTGGTTTTCGGCAGTTCATCATATTTATTGATTTTATTGCGATTCAGCCACAAGAGACTTTGTTCTCTTTCACTTCCAAATTCATCTGGATATTTTGTATAATATTTTTCAATCTGCTCCTTAATCTTATACTTCTTCATAAATGACATAAGATACGGACAGCTCTTTGCATAATCTACAGGTAAAGAATGATTGGAATCTGTTTTTGACAGCAATCGTGACATCTGTATATAGGAGTTTATATCATTTTCATCTATCTGCAAATGATGCTTCACACTGCTGTCATCCGTATAATCACCGGAATCCATGACAGATATACGCTCTGTCCTGCTGACTCCCTGATACATAGCATTTTCTGCCAGCTCCTTCATACGGATAATTGCACTGTCTCCTGCTTTCAACTCACTTAGAGCATGGGAATAATTCTTCCACACTTCCTTGAATTTAATGTCTTTGACTTCATCATCAAAAAGAAAGTTCATAACCTGAAAAAACTCTGCATAATGCTCATCAAGCTGATTTTCATCTATCTCTTCAAGGGTAGAATACAATTTATATGGTGTAGCCGACAACAGAAGTACCCTTGTATCATGTCCACTAAGGAAACTGTGTGCAAGAATACCAAGCTCACTGTCATCGGATGACAAAAGAAACTTAAATCTCTGAAACTCATCCATGATTACCAGATCCGGCTCAAGCATTGATACACTGATTATCGCAAACATCACACGAAGCTTATTCATCACATAGTAATTGGAATATGTAAGCTGTTTATTATATCTTCTTTCATGCAAATGATTAAGCAGCATGTCCCTTATACTTTCATACTCCTGATAATTAAGGATTTTTTCTATCACATTTTGTGGATAGACACCCTTTGTCATCTTTTCGCATTCTGCTACACGATTTTCAAAGTTCCATTTTGCCCATCCATCCCATGCTTTTACAGCATCCATTATCATAAATTTTTCAAGAGAAGCTGCATGACCTTTAAGGTCCGTCATTCTCCTTAAAATGGCATACATCAGTGCTCTTTCCTGCACACTTCCGCCTCCGGAGGTCATACGGAAAGATGTTTCCGGTGTAAGGGGGATAAGCTGTATATAGCCTTCCTTTATCTGCGGATCATTCTCCTGCTCGGTAATCTTTAAATGCTGCATAGACAATCTTGTATCTGATACTGAACCGATGGCATTCTTTCCTGTTACATCAAGCTTTCTGATATTCTGATTTGCTATGTTCTGATTAGAGCAGATGTAAATCACCTTAAACAGCTCATCTTTCTCTTCTATTCTAAGCCTTGCTGTCTTTACAATTGCTCCTCTGGCAATAAGAGTTTTTCCCATACCCACTTCATCTGCTACAAGCACACGATTCTGATTATGCCGAAACAGATAATCCACTCTCTCAACAGTCGCTCTTTGAAAATCCTTCAGACCGGAAAGGGTACGCTTTTCAATTTCATCTATATTAAATTGTGACATGACATCACCTCGTTATCTTCTGATTTTCAATGTATTACAAAAAGTCTCATACAGTTCACGGAATTCATCCGGTATAATATCCTTATCTGTAACCATCTTAAGCACATATCCAATGTCTTTTATTCTTTCCGGTTCTTCTACAGATGTTTTTAACATCTTTTCATAGAGTGCCGGCATTGAATCACTCGAATTGACAAAAAAGCCAGATTCCCCTATCTGCTTTCCTTCTAGCATAGATGCTACATAATCATCGCCAAGTACAAATGCTATATACTCAACAAATGAAGCCCTGTCTTTTACCACACTGTTTACTGCAGCACTTTCCCTGTCATCCGGAAAACCACTAGTAGGTATCATAATAATTCTGCGGATTGTATCATCACCTGATTTTGCAGTAATCTCATAGAACTCAGATAACTGCAATATCTCAAGTTCTGAAAACTCTATATATTCTGACAATGTCTGCTCCTGCTTTGAATTAAATGGTGATACTGTAACCTCACTATCAGATTCAATACCGCTAAACTCAACCTCCATCTTGTACTTTCCAGCATTCTCATTATCCTCTTGAATTACAGCCTGCCTTTTCACACGGCACAATTCCTTGATTTTCTGCTCCAGCAGATTTCTATTGTCATTTTCTGTTTTCAAAACAGCATCCGCTACTGTAACCTGCTCAAATGGATTCTTTGCATCTCCTACCGATCCACAGAATATATCCTCTAAGAATTTATCCCCATTCAGATACATATTCTTTGTACCAAGCCACAACATCATTTCAACATTTTTATTAATTGCAGAATAGGAAGCATTCATGGAACCAAGATACAGGTCAACATCTGAATATTTCCTTCTCAGATAAATTTTTGCATGAATATCCTGTTTCTTTTTATCCGTAAGCTCATCTGAGATTTCATCCTCACCATCTATAATCTCATCCTTTAATGCATAGATGGTAAAATTATCTACATCTGATGCTTTAAGTTTTCCAAGCTCGGAACGTCTGGTAACAAGTGTTCTCTTACAGTCTGACAACGCCCTGTCTGTAAGGTTAAAATCAGCAACCACACTTTCTGATAAAAATGGAGACATCACTACAAGCTCGTTAAATGTTGAATTAGCATTTCCTTTTTCCTTGCAGAATAGAATATCATCCTGCATCTGGTAAGCACTTTTTCCAATGCCAAGCGGAAGCACTTCAAAATTCTCGCCAAATATTTTACTATCAAGTGAAAAGGATACATCCTTAATGTCTGTACATAATCCACGAATCAAATTTCTTTTCTTCCCGGCATTATTGCTGGTATTATGCACATTCGTTACAAGATAATCCAGAAAATCACAGATAGGCTGAGTCTTTTTCTTCTGTCTGACATTTTTACTGCTATCCATTGCGAAGCTGATATCCCAGCTCCTATCAAAAGTCAGATTTCTGCTCATTACCACAAAACGATATTTTTTATCTCCATCAGCGTTTACATATGCTAACATCCATGTTTTCGGATGAAATGACGGATATAGACCAAGCTGTCTATCTTTTGGCAGTGCGACCTCTACTACCATTTTCTCTAATAAAATAGACAGTGCAGTCGGTTTTGTTGGTACTTTAATCTGTCCTGCTTCACAAAACAGCACGATTTTATCTGACACCTTCTGCAATGCATTCAGCATACCAATTGGATTAAGCATAAGCTTACTATCTGTTTCTTCCGATAAGCCAAGGCATATCGCTACAGCTGTGAGTGCTTCCAGGTCAAGTGAATATGTAGTGCCTACTGCTCTGTCCAGCCTATATCCGTCCGGAGGCATCAAGATACCGCTGTAATCCGTTCTATCTCGGTTTGAATCCGGTCTAAACATCAGCACTCACCTCCCCGGCATAGATGTCGTTCACAATTCTTCTGGTATTTGAGAATCTGTAATCAAGCATTCCACCGCCCACCCATTTTGAATGATCAAATTCCTTTGTTCTGCTTAGCTTTGCTCTGGCTGCTCCTTTCAGACTCCGTTCCCTCTTACGAATCAGCTCATCTGCCATATCAATATCAGATGCCATAAATGCTGCTTGTATCCCACACAGAAAGCTCTTTGCCCTTGGATTGATCAAATGCAATTCTTCAAACACAGCACCCAGATTGACTGTTGCATTATGCCTGATATCAAGAAGTAACCTACTCCATTCATCATTTGCGTATGTATTCTCGCCTTCCGAAAGCATGACATTGTATCTTACTCTTGCCATATACACCAGATTATTAAAATCGCAGGCAAGCTTCATCATATATGCCAGCTTTTCACTTACTTTTTCTGATAGTTCAGCCGTTAAAGAAGCAAAATCATCATATTCATTCAAATCAATATGATTTTTCAACACATATTCCAAAAGAGACCCTTTCGTTGACTTCTGAATCTGCTTATCCAGATAGAAAGCTTCCTCCTGCGTCAGCTCTATTGTAAGGTTGTCTCTCCAATCATCATGATAAATCGGAAGATTCCAAAATCTAATATTGCCAATATCTCCTGCATCCGAATCATCCTTATCATTTTCCTCTGCATCATCATTCCTGTTTCCCAACCGGCTGACGGACTTCTGTTCTTTTAGCTTTACCGCCAATGAAACATACTCCGGTATAGACAGACCATAATCACAGAATATTCCAAAGGTACGAATTCCGTTCCAATAGATATCCGATGGTCTTCTTGCTACCCAGCCCTTTGGCAATACACGGGTTCCAATAACACCTTCTGCCTTGGGATCTGCTTCTAACAATCTGATGCCACAATCTTTTTCATCAGAATCTATAGCCCTTAAAACTCTATTTGCATCCTTTCCATACCTGCCATCAACAGCTTCTCTTAACACATATGGAACAATAAGGAAGTACTTTGCTCTGGTCTGGATGGTAGATGTTCCAGGAAAGAAATAGTTGGCAAAAGCATCACGAATAATGCCGATTCCAAGTTCATCGACTGCTCCCTGTTCACTCAGAAGGTTGATCACATCTAATGCCTTCTGCCGGTCTTCTTTTGAAAAATCTATCCATCCTAACTGCATGTTTTCACTTCCTTATTTCCTCGTCAAATATGTATCTTCTACGTAAGTCTCCGGTGTCGCCTCTTCAATTACGCCAGACTTTGGATCAAAGATATATTTCTTCTTCAATCTCTCATACAGTACAGAACCTACAGTTTCCATTACCTGTTTCATCATATCCGGATCATCAAATAGTTTTCTGAAAAACTGGTCATTCTGCTCATATCTGTCTGCTGCCATATTCGGAAAATCCTTTTCAAACAACAACATAAAGGTTGCCCTGTCATTGTTCTTTGCGTAGCTCTGCCACTTCTCCTGATTGGCATAATCATTTTCCATCTGAACAAGTACTTTATCCATTTCTGTAAAATGGGTTCCATACTTTTCATTTATCTTATCAATAATTACTGTCAGCGGATCTTTCTTAGGCTCTCTATGACCGGAATCACCGGAGATAGGTGTATATCCGCCTTCTGTGCTTTCAAGCTCTATCGTACCTTCAAAGTCTTTTTCCAGCTTATAGTATTCAAGAAGAACTTTGTCATCAATATTTATCTTCTCTCCACCATGTCCTTTTGGAAGCATCATGTATAAAAACTTTGAATAAATACTGAATCTGTGAATATCCTTGTCAAATAACCTGCATACCTGTGTAATATAGGCATACACACGATTAAAGCTTGCCAATGTAGACTTGAATATATCCTGTTTTTCGACTTCAAGCACTTCATATCTGTCTACTGCTGGTCTTAACTGTCCCTGAAGCTTTCCAAGATCACCAGCTGATTGATTCTCATTCTGATAGAAAATATCCGCAAATTTATCCACTTCTGATTTCTGATATATCCTGAAATCATCCAAGGTATTCTTCATGTCATATACAACATTAGGATCTGTTTCCTCCAAGAGCACAGTTTCCTCATAGAACGGCTCGAAAGATGCTTTGATATCTTCTACTGAATTGACAAAATCAAGTACAAAGGTATCTACTTTTCCTCTTGTAGTACGATTCAGTCTTGATAAAGTCTGGACTGCCTTTACACCAGACAATTTCTTATCCACAAACATGGTGTGAAGTAGTGGTTCATCAAAGCCTGTCTGATATTTTTCTGCAACAACAAGGATTCCATAATCATCTGCATGGAATGTTTCCGGCAAAGCCTTTTCTTTTATTGTCTTGCCTTCTTTATCCTTGTTCATTCCCTCTTCGGTAAACACATCATCGTTATCTTTCACTTCACCGGAAAAAGCGACTAACACTTCAAGGTCATTCAGTCCTTTTTCTTTTATCTGTCTCTTAAATTCCTGCACATATCGTACTGCATGAAGTCTGGATGGTGTAACAACCATAGCCTTCGCTCTGCCACCTATCTTATGTCTTGTGACATTCATAAAATGTTCCAGCATAATGGCAGTCTTCTGAGAAATATTATGTGGATGCAGTGTCTCATAATTTATAATTGCCTTTGAACCAGCTGTTGTATCAAATTCTGGATTATCCTCAATAATCTTGGCAATCTTGTAATACATTTTGTAGGTCATATAGTTCTGCAAAACATCCAATATGAAATGCTCCTCTATCGCCTGTTTCATAGAATAAATATGGAACGGTCTGTAGATTCCTTCCGCATCCTTCTGACCAAACAGCTGTAGTGTCTTTCCTTTTGGCGTTGCTGTAAATGCAAAGAATGATAAGTTCTTATGCATACCCTGTGCTGCCAATTCATCTAAGAGCTTATCCTCATCGTCCTTACGATTTCTTTCGTCCTCATCTTCCATCTCGGCATACTCTTTCAGAATTTCTTCTGTATCAGCTAACGCTCTTTTTAACTTTTTCGCTGCATCTCCGGTCTGCGAAGAATGAGCCTCATCAATAATAATGGCAAATCTTTTGTTTGCAGAATCTACCTCTTTATAGATTACCGGGAACTTTTGTAAAGTAGTGATGATAATGCCTACACCATCATTAATCGCATCTCTAAGCTGTCCCGAATTCTTATCTACCTTCTTAACCACGCCCTCCACATGGTCAAATTGATAAACTGTAGACTGTAACTGACTGTCAAGCACTCGCCTATCCGTTACAATAATGACTGACTGAAAAATCTTATTATCTTCATAATCATGGAATCCGGTAAGTCTGTGTGCCAGCCACGCAATAGAATTTGATTTTCCTGAGCCCGCACTATGCTGGATCAGATAACTCTTTCCGGAACCATTCTTTTTCACATCTTCCAGCAGTTTTGTAACAACATCAAGCTGATGATATCTTGGAAAAATCATGGTCTCTTTCACAAGATTTCCGTTCTTATCGTACTCCTGCTGCAAGTGCATATATTTCTGTAGAATTTCCATCAGACTGTCCTTGCAGAGTACTCTTTCCCAAAGATAAGCGGTATCATACCCATCCGGATTTACCGGATTTCCTTTTCCACCTACTTTTCCGGCACCATTACTGCCTTGATTAAATGGCAGAAAATAAGTGTGTGCGCCCTCAAGCTTTGTTGTCATATAGACATTGGTAAGGTCTACTGCGAAATGCACCAATACTCTTTCTTTGAAGGCAAAAATTGCATCCTTACCGGCACGATCAAACTTATACTGATTAATGGCATTTGTGGTATCCTGTCCTGTAAACTGGCATTTCAACTCCATAGATACTACCGGAATTCCGTTTACAAAAAGCACTATATCTATGCTGTTCTCATTATGTACAGAGTAGTGAAGCTGTCTGGTACAATGAAGAATGTTCGCCTCATACTGAATCTGTGTAGTCTCATTCAAAGTGGTCTCTGGCTTCCAGAAAATAGGATAAAACTTGATTCCTCTATCCATAAAACCATGCCGCATAACATTCAAAAGATTAGTTGTCTTGACTTCTCTTTTAAAACGCTCAACTACCTGCTTCTCGGAGTTTTCTGCATAGATTTTCACATATCTATCCCATTTCTTAGGCTGGCTTGTCTTAATAAACTCGACAAAAGTATCTTCATCAAGTCCTGATTCACGATTAAATTTCTTTGGATCACCTTTGATATATCCGCCATGATGAATCAGATAATCTTCGATATCTTCCTCAAATCGTTTCTCTTTTACATCAAAATCAGACATGGGCTACACCTCCTTTTTGCCTGTGACAACCTCGTAAATGAGGGATTTTTTATATTCCTGAAGTATGTCAATTGCTTTGTTTCTATCAGCTATTGTTTTATCAAGCATCTCACATTTACTATCTAAATAATCTGCTATTTGACATTGTTCGATATAAGGTGGTACAGGCACTTTAATACTTTTAAACTCTGATGAATATGTCCTCCAGCGCATCGCCATTATTCCACGTCCATATTTATAACATTCAGCAGAAAACGGCTTTGTCCTATATAAATAATGATAATATCTTGAACATACATTTTCATTTGGTTTATATATATCATATGCGGGACTCGTAACCCCATCATATGCCGATCTTCCTATTGCCCCCATCCATGCCAATATAATATTTACTACTATATCATTCTCATAAACCACCTTGTATCCTTCTGCCTTTACTGCCTTATTCCCTCTTTCCTCTTGTTCACCATGTGGAAACACTCCTAAGTCAGTATAAAGAGAAAGTAATCTCACTTCCTCTAATGGTTTATAATTTTTTTCATCTCGTAACGAGAATAAGTATCTATTTTGCGATATGTCCCAATGAACTGGTATTTGTTCACACATATCTATAGTACTATCCTTCAGCTCTACATCTGGATTTATTCCCTTTGTTACAGCTTCCGTAATAATTGAAAATTTGTATTCCTTTAGTTTTTTAATAATTGCCTGTTGCTTTTCAATAATTTCATCAATCTTTGAACACTTTGAATCCAAATAATCTGCTATATTCATTTGTTGATCTATACTTGGAAAACAAATCATCAATTTTTCCAACGTTCTCATTCCAATATTTTGTTGAGTACCATATGTCCATTTATTCTCAATCTGCTTTTGATATGCATCAGATTGAATAAAATAATAAAGATATTCGTAAAAACACTTTTTAGGATTTGTACGAAAAACAGCTAATGGTGACCAAATTGTAAATAGTTTTTCTGTCTCAACTTTCGCCACTTTTCCTGTTGTAGCACCTGATTTAATCATATAAATATCATGCATTTCTGGAATATATTTTTTACAACACTCGTCGTAAAAATCCTGTGAAATAAATCCTCTAATATGTTCAAAATCAATATGCCCATTACCGCAGGATACTGCTTCTGCTGACACAAAAGGAATTCCCTCTTCAAATAATTCTGGTGTTTCATGTGGTCCATCTGTAATTGGCATAGATAATGCATATAATGTTTTTCCAACATTCCAGTCCGCAGGTATCTCCCCAATCCATTCCACTCCACTATCTTTCATCTCTCTCATAGGTCGAATACCTCCTCAAGACTTCCAGACAGTTCTGTCTCTAAATCCATAATCTCTGCCATGATTTCTGCAGATGGTCTCGGAGCTTCATACTTATAGAAATATCTTGTAAACGGAATCTCATATCCCACCTTTGATTTTTTCGTATCTATCCATGCATCTGGTGCGAAAGGTAATACTTCTCTTTCAAAGTATTCTTTAATATCCTCTTTCAGTGGAACATTTTCTGTATCGCGAAGGCTGGTATCCGGCTGTTTTTTCCCTTTTTTCAGTACCAAATTGCCTTCTTCATCACGGAGCGGTCTTTCTACTGTAATCTTGGTATAGCCAAAATCCTCGTTATCATAAATCTGACTAATTTCACTCGCCGTGAAATCACCATAAATCTTTGTAATCTCAGCGATATCTTCCTCAGAAATATCATTTCGCTTATTTCCCAATGCTTTTCTTCTCTTCACAAACATCTCATTGGCATTAATAAGCTGTACTTTCCCTTCTCTGATTGTACCTGCCTTTTTATTTGACAATACCCAGATATAGGTTGCAATTCCTGTGTTGTAGAAAATATCATTCGGTAAAGCAATGATTGCCTCAAGCAAATCATTTTCGAGAATATATCTTCTGATTTCAGAAGGTCCGCTTCCTGCATCTCCTGTAAAGAGTGGTGAACCATTATGAATGATTGCTATTCTGCTTCCACCCTTATCAATATCTTTCATTTTTGATATCGCTGTCATAAGAAAAAGCATCTGTCCGTCACTTGCAGCCGGAAGCCCTGCTCCAAATCTTCCTCCGAAGCCAAGTTTTGCCTCTTCCTCTACTTTTGCCTTTTCATTCTTCCACTCACGTCCAAATGGAGGATTTGAGAGGATATAGTCAAAGGTACTACCTGCAAACTGGTCATCTGATAATGTGTTTCCGTCCTTTATATAATCTGCATTGTTACCCTTAATCAGCATATCCGCCTTACAGATTGCAAATGTCTGGTCGTTGATTTCCTGTCCGAAGGATACAAGTTCTGTCGAAGCATTCAGACTATGTAAATATTCCTCTGCAACTGAAAGCATACCTCCAGTTCCACATGCCGGATCATATATAGTCTTTGCCACATTATTGCCAGAAAGGATATCATTATCATCATAGAAGAGAATATTGACCATCAACTGAATGACTTCTCTAGGAGTGTAATGCTGTCCAGCATCTTCATTATGAGACTCGGAGAATCTTCTTATAATCTCCTCAAAGATATATCCCATTTCAAGGTTAGAGATTTCATTCGGATGAAGATTTCCTCTGTCTGTTGTGTATTCCTTTAAAACAATATAAAGAATCCCCTTATTTGCCATAGTTGTGATGTGACCATCAAACTTAAACTTTTCCAGAATGTCCTGCACATTTGCTGAAAATCCATTCAGATAATCTCTGAAATTCTCCTCAATATGGTCTGGATCATCCATAAGTCTCTCAAATGTATATTTGCTGGTGTTATAAAAATCTTTTTCTGCTGCCTTACGAAGTAAAACATCCTTCATCGGAAGATTTTTTACTTCCTCATATTTCTGCAAAACTGCATCCTTTGTATCTGAAAGAATACAGTCAAAACGCCTGATTACTGTAAGCGGTAATATAACATCTCCATATTCATGTGGTTTATATACTCCGGTCAACTTATCTGCTATTGCCCATATCAGGTCTGCTTTCTGATCTATTTTTGTGCTTCTCGTAGCCATTTCATTTTCCTCCATAAGGTAATTTACTTTTCTTCTTCATCCGGTACATAGTCAACCAAATCTCCAAAGTTACAATCCAGCTCTTTGCAGATTTTTTCCAGAACAGATAGTTTAACTGACTCACAGTTTGTCATCTTTGCTATTGTACTGGAACTAAGACCAGTCTTGGCACACAAATCTCCCTTTTTCATTCCATGGTCGATTAACTGTTTCCATAATCCGTTATAACTAATTGCCATCCTCTTTCCCTCCGTATAATGTGCAATCAATACTAGGACTAGTTTACCACAAGAAAACTGCTTGTACAATTTGCATTTGCAAATATTGTATATCTTTTTTCAAATACTTAATATCTTTTTCAATTTATCCAAAAATTCCTTGAATATATCTGCTACAGATACTCTTTCTGATGATTTAATCTCTGGTGCTATCTCCCGCTTGTCATTATCAATTACTGGAATATCTAATGGCTCCACTGTCTGTTGTTCCTTCTCCAAATGCTTGACAAACGAGTAACTTTCAATATATGTCAACAACTGTGTAAGTGACTTATTCTCCACTTTCTGCTTGTGAAAACCTTCAGTTATGTATCTCTCCGTTGGTCCTGTTTTCACATAATTGTTATGCCAGAGAGCCAAATTTTTATTACATAATCCCTTTACAATCCATGTATCTTCCACACCTTCAACCAGAAGTTCTTCCATAGATGTCGCATGAAATTTCATTCCCACTTCCATTACACAATGCTTTATCTTGCCAAGTGATACGCCATGATCCCTCAATATCTTGTCACAGATACCTATCTGTTTTGTGTTCGGATAACATGCTTTTCGGATATAGATTCTACGCTGGCATTTCGGACATATCTCTTTATCCGGTATTTCTCCTGATGCCGCAAACCGATCAGGTGCTATCTGCTTTACTTCTAGACAATCTCTATCATGATAATATCTACCACTACTTTCATAGAAGTATAACATCCGCGAATTATCCAGCAGACTTTGTTTCCGACTATCCCTATACCTTTCTTCCTTCGTAAGCTCTCTCGCCTCATATTTAATGGCATCATTCACAATAATCGGAGTACTTCCTGCTCTCTGTAAATTATCAAATACAATGATATCCTCCGGCTTCTCAATCGGACTACTTTCATTTTCATTTGCAATCCTTATGCCTTTACTTACGCTGTTCTTCAAAAGCTTCCATGAACTATTGAACCCTGCTTCTGACATATACACATTTCCATTGATAGTATCTACCATTGTCGATGTGCAATGCAAAAAGTCCTGCTTACGAGTATCAATCAGTACAAGCCCGCATGGTTCAAGGTTCTCCTTTACTTCTTCATACCCAATAACATCTTTTAACTTCTTAGGATATATAATCAGCTTTCTACTGATCAGTTCCTCACCCCAGACAAATATATCCGCATTGAATCTCAAAGCTACTCTTTTCAATTCATCTCCATAAAACTCTTTCTCGCTTTTAATATTCATAAGTCCCCTTCCCATTTACTTCTGATTATCCTTTTTCAGTATAATTCTATTATACTATGTGTCCTATAAAAAGGACATTTATGCGGTGTGATTTATTTCGCACATTTTTCTTTACATTTTACTATCTATGTGATATATTTGCAACAGATGTTAGAAATATACCACATGGAGTTGATATTATGGATAACGAAAAAGAGACTTTGTCAGTAACTCAAAAATACACAATCCGCTATATAATCAATGGTTGTCTATGGCTTCTATACTCTATTTCAAACTTGGTTCCTTTTAAACCAATTAGAATAATAGGAGCTGTACTTTTATTTGTAAGTGCAATCTGCTCTTTCTACACTCTGTTAGTCAGACAGGAATCCGATGATGAAATGAGTATACAGCATATCTGGGCAGCTAAAAGTATAAGCCTTAAGATACTGCTTTGTTCTATGATGACAGTAGGAATTATATCCGGTTTTATTTCGTTTCCTTTTTACAAAGCATATGGTTTTTTCGTTGCTGCATCTCAGATGCTTCCCGGATTACTCTTCCTGAAGTATGAAAAGGAGGGCTGCTAATGCCGATACTAAAGACCCGACTTCATGAACTCCGCAAAGAACACAATATGCAGCAAGCCGAACTCGCCAAGCTTGTAGACGTCCGGCGTGAAACTATAGGTAATCTCGAAAATGGCAGATACAATCCTTCTTTAAAACTTGCTATGGATATTGCGAAAGTCTTTGATACTACAGTAGAAGATATCTTTACTTTTGAAGAAGATGATGAATAAAAAATAGAGGACCACTTGTGTCCTCTATAACTCATATCGTGCTATAATACAGTTTTCCCTCTTTTGCTATAAGCCTTACATCTTCGTTGTACCGGTCTCTCATATCCAAAGTTCTATCATTAATCTGAATGTTTCTTTGCACTCGGATATTTGTAACCGCTTCTTTTCCTATATTCCTATATTTCCATTTTTCACTAATCAGCTCTAGTGGCTTATGTATTGCTGCATCTATTCCCTGTCTTTCCATACGTGCCTGATCGACATCTATTTTAAACTTCTTTTTATGAAATTCGTGCCATTTTCTTAGCTTATCAATTAAGTTATTTTCCATAGCATACATATCAGAATAAGCGGCATAGCATTGTTCCTTTGATATGGCTCCTAAATGTAATGTATAGTTCAAATCGGCAATCATGTATAGCACTTCTGTTAATGCTCCTTGATACTTTTGCCAAATAGCCACTTCGCTCATCAACTTATCATATTTTTCAAAAGACTCTCCCTCTTTACTGCTTAACTCTGAAATAGTTACATTTGCCTGATTAAGTAAATCCATGCATGTTGTCTCCAATCCTTGAAGTCTTTGGATTTCTTCATTCCGTAAATTATTATCTTCAAGTATCTCCGTCTGAAACTCAGATGCTCTTTTTACCTGCGTCATAAGGGTTAGTACTTTGCCTTTGTACTCTGCCATCTGAAAATTCGCTAATTTAGAGATATTACTATTCATATCTGCTAACTCATCATTGATTTGTTTCATATAATATTGTCCCACTACAAGAGCTGCCGCTCCCATAGCAGCATTAGCAATATTTGCTGCTGCAATTTTATTTACAGCACTATCAGCATTCATCCAATTTGCTTGCCCTGCAATTCCTTTTTTATTTCTAAAGAAACCTCTTACAGCACCTTCCATATCCTTAGAATTTACCAATTTTGCTCCTGCCGGTAGTATTGCCTGATATACACCTTTATTTGCCAATTGCATTCCTTCTGCTACTGCACCTACATTTACTCCTGCCTGTGCCAACTGTGGAACAGCACTTATAATTCTGTTGATTACTTTATCATCTTCTATTTCAACAAGTGCCAGTCCATTGTCTTCAAATATATCCGGCAATTGCTCTACTTGCACTTGTAACTCATTCTTTTTCCCAAACATTTTATTACATCATCTCCTAAAATAGTATTAGATCTGTCCCAAACCACGTCTGTACATCATTTTCTGTTGTTACCTTCTCAATCCAAGCCACCCCAAACACATACTTTGTTGTCTTAGTTTCTTCCAAAATCAGATACGAAACGCCATCTTCCATATAATCATTATCATAATCATACATATCTGATGAGCGTGTTCCATCAGGATAATATCCTGCATCACCTTCCATACCTATCGACAATTTAGTATTATATCTGTAAAATGACTTCAATTCCAATCGTTCACCTGATTCTATTCCGTCTTCTTTAGATGAAATATAATCCTTAATTTTGCAAGAAATAACATGGAATTTTCCATCTGGCAAAAAATTAACTTCTATACTATATCTGCCATCTACAGCAGGACATAGTTTGTCTGGTTTTCTAATATTTCTTTCGACGTATTCTATCTTTTTATCATCTATGTATATTTCTATATCTCCCAATGGTGTAGTCAGCATATTTAATCCTCCAATCTTTTTTATTATAACATCTATAGTATATATCCGCATTAAAAAAGGACGCAGAATCTCTCCCACGCCCTTACATCTATCTGGATTTATCTTCTCTTACCTTCTCTGTTTCCTTATGTGCTGCCTCCTGCTTCACCAAGTGTTCTTCCAAGCTGCAACAAATTGTCTGCAAGCTCTGACATGTCATCAATTGCTATAAAACTCTTATAATCATCCAGAGTCATCAGCATATTTGTCTCTGTTCCCCTGTCGTTTTCTGTTACCAGTATCATATCTTTTAAATCCATTCTTACCTCCTGTCTCAGAGATGGACTATGCCCTCTCTGCAAATTTCCTGTTATGGTCTTCCTATCACAACAATCTTTCCTGTGCTTGCCACATCCCGGTAAACCACACCAAGACTTTCATTAAGTGCCTCTACCACTTTGCCATTTCCGACATATACTGCCACATAGCTGATGTTCTTATATCTTCCGTTGCTTGTAAAACTATAAAAGATTAGGTCTCCCGGCTGTAACTCATCAAAGGAGACTGTCTTTCCGGCTTCATCCAGTCCCTGTGCCTCAGCTGCCGCTGTGGTTGCACCGCCGTAACTAATATCCACACCTGCATCCTTCCATGAATAATAGGCTAAGGAACTGCAGTCATAATAGTTACCGCCGTCTCTTAAATCCTGACTATAAGGGAAGCCAACTCTGTGTAGTGCATAGGAGCAGACTGTTTTCTGCCTGCTGTCTGTAATTTCGTTTAGGATGGCATTGATTTCATCCTCAGTCATGGAGCTTACTCCCGGACTTCCGCCTCCGCCGCCACTTCCGCTTCCTGCATATCCAAGCTGTCCCATAAACTCCGGACTCATGATCTGCTCAAGCATTTCCACCTGATTAGAATTAAATCCATAGACTGAAATCATATCCCTGTACGATTTTAGTGTGACATTCACATACAGAACCGATTTTGTGACAGTAGTTACATTGCCGTCTACAGCCGTTTCTTCCACATCCTTTGTTCCAGTACTTGTGGTGTATGAACACATATCATTTACTACTGCCTGCAGCCAGCCTTTTGAAGTGTCATTCATGACTGTTGCAGTATCTCCTACACCATGCTTGACCATATAGACTGCCATGATGTCATAGTAATTGCTTTGGTTTTCTTCCATCCCTTCATAATCCACATATACAAGCTCTCCAAGGTCATATCCGGTATGCTCATTCACTTTCGTGTTCACATCCCGGTTAAACTACTGCACATAAGCACTCGTTACTATCTGCATGGTATCTCCTGATTCAAGTGGTGGCAGAAATAAAGCAAATGGAGAATTGTAAAGGATTGCTATCACCGCTATAACCGGAACCGCAATCATGGCAACTACAAGAACAAGTAACAACAGCACCAGTCCGATAATCGGTGCTGCTGCCTTTACCCAGGTAATCGCTTTTCGCACAATCAGATCCTTTACCAGCTTTGCCACGCTATCTGTCTGATTCTCCTGTGCTTTCATCTTATCCAGAAAGAATTTTATCTTCCTGCTCCAGTTGGTCATCTTTTCATCCTTGACCTCTATGTACACACCTGCAGCATATCCGGCTGCCATGCCGATTGCCGTGCCAACTCCCGGTGCAACTGCTGTTCCTGCCGCTGTAGCAGCTGCCTTTGTAGCAGTTTTTGTTGCAACCTTGGCAGTAGTCTTGGCTGTTTCTTTTGCTGTCTCTTTAGCTACAGTCTTTGCAGTATCTTTGGCAGCTTTCTTTGCTGTCTTTTTTGCCAGCTTCTTTCCTGCATCTACCTTCTTGATACGCTTCCTTGCCTCGGCTGCCGCCTTTTTTCTAAAAAGTGCTGCACCCTTAGAAGCAGTTCCGGTAACAGGTCGGCTAGCTTCATATGCAAGATATGCTGCCTGCGATACCTCATGCCCGCCTTCCACCTGCTCTGTTACAGCTCCGGCTGCAAGTGCACCGGTTCTTCCTGCTATATGAAGATTGGTGTTCTTGGTCTTGATGGAAATGTTTGATTCTTTAAAGTTTCGCTTGAATCTTGATAATTCCTTATTCTTCGGCTCTGACTGATGAATGGTGCTCTTGCGATGGGACTTCTTTTTATCATCAGATACCTTTGCACCGATAGTTTTAGGACCTCTCTCTACTGTATAGATGTTGCTGCCTTTAATCTTGGCTCCCTTTTGTTCGTGGGCATGAATCTTGGCTTTCTCCTTGGTGTGAATGACCATTGGCTTGTCATCAACCTTTCTAATTTTCAATTTTCTCACCTCCTACTTTGAAAAATAAAATAAGCCGCTAGGGAGCAAAAATTACTCCTTAACGGCTATGTAAAATCATTTAATATTCAATTATTAAAAGCAACATGAAACTGAAAGTTTCTTTTTCTTGATAAATGGGGATTAGTTTTCCTTTTTTCCAATCAGCAATAACCACCTATGGTCAAAGCATATTTGTCCCTCCTTGATATAGGGATTAAAACCTGTTTTATCTCCACCATTCAAATCGTATTCCATTTTATCAATAATATCTTTTTGAATATCCTCTGGTGTACTTGTCAAATCCATCCAACTTTGTAGATTTACAGGAACAAGTGTTGTTTCTTCAAGCTGAAGCTCAAAAGCATCCTCAAACAATGCTTCAAATTCTTCTCTGCTAAGTATTCTTGTATGTGAGTTATCACGCATCGTTTCAATAGCGTCATTAGTTTCACGCAATTCTTCTGTAGTCGCTACCATATCCCAAATAACAAGTTTTCCACCTTTTTTCAAAACTCGTTGCATCTCCCGAAAAGGCTTTTCAGGCTCAACAAAATGGTGCAATGAAAGTCTTGTAATCACAAGGTCAAATGTTTCATCTTCAAAAGGTAAGCATTCCGCATTCCCCGATACAAATGATATGTTCTGAATACCTTCTTGCTTTGCCAGTTTTTTTCCCTGCTCCAACATTGCTTCTGTCAAATCCAAACAAGTAATGTCCTTAACATAAGGAGCCACTGCTCTTCCACATATACAGGTTCCAGCAGCAACCTCCAATGCATGTTCATTGCCCTTTGCCTGAATACTACGAATCAAATAATCGGTATATTCTGCCTTAGACATATGATATGAAGCAAATTTCTCTGCTTGTGTACCAAATGATTTTTTCACTTCATTATAGTTATTCATAAACTTTTACCTCGCTGTAAACTTCAAAGTTTCTGTTCCGTACAAACTGAAAGTTTATTCACTCTCTATATCATCGATTATTTCTTTTGCTCGATATAAGATAGGTAATTCTCTATTTGCTACAAGTGTTCCTAATCGTGTATTCTTTCTATTTTCATATTCTCGAATTGCTTCTTCATAAGACAATTGCAATGTAGATAAATGAAAACTATCTATTTCATCCTGCGTTAAATTTTTTTCCCCAAATGATTTTACTTTACACAAGAAATAATTATTAATATTATGCCTATGAATCAGGTTATAATAATCACTTACAACTCCTATTTTAAAAACTATTTCTACCGATACACCTAATTCTTCTTTTAGTTCTCTTTGAATAGCAGTTTGTAACTCCTCGCCTACCTCAACTCCTCCGCCAGCAGTTTCAATTAATGTTGCTTTGCCAAAATCATCATCTCGCTCGGCTCTTACAAAATAGAATATTCCGTTTTCATCATATACAATTGCTCTAGCAATATTTCTATCATGGTCAATATAATCAAATTGCCATTGCGTATCCTGCAGTTCAATATATATTTCTTTATGCACCATATATTCCCCCTGATAATCGACATCAAAATTCAAATTTTCTTTTCCCTAATAATTACAAATATTCCTTGGAAATTGCTTCCACACCATACATTTCCATAAATGCATCCAGGTCCGCTGCATCCCCAATCAACATATTCTCGTCAAAGTGTAAGATATGCATACCTTAAAATCCAGCCACATGTTCTCCGGTACAAATGATACATTTTAGAACTGCTTCCTTATTTATTTTTCATATCGAATCTTATATGCTTTTTTCTTAAAAACAGGGAATATCTAATTTATTATCATCAAGGTCAGATATTCATCCGACCTCTTGATTATACTATAGATTCTATAAAAATTCATCTGTTATCACTGCAGCATTGCTTCTTTTTTCTTCTGTTCCGCAATCTTCTCATGAATGTTGGTATTATACAGCCTATACAAATCTGTATCCTTACTAATCTGATTATCAAACGGAATCACCACCGAGCCACACTTGATAAGTCCCATTCCCGATGCAGTATTGGTTACAAATCTAAGCTGTGCCTCTGATACTCCGATAACCTCTGCCATCTTGGAACTGTCTGTATTCGCCTGCTTTAAAAGCGCCACAAACTCTGAGTTTGCAAGCATTGTAGTTGCTGTGTAATTCTGCAACAGATCGACGACATTCTGCGTGATACCGGTACAAAGACCTCCCTGCTTTCTTACTTTCTTCCAGAGCTGCTGCAAATATTTTGCAGAATACTCCGAATTAAGCAGGACGTGGAATTCATCAATATAGAGCCATGTTGCCTTGCCTCGCTTACCATTCTCAACAATTCTGTTCTGAATGGACTCCATCATAACAAGCATTGTGATAGGACTAAGCTCTGTACCTAAGTTCCTGATGCCATATACTGTGAATCTGTTATCCACATCCACATTTGTCTGATGATTGAAGATATTAAGTGAACCATTTACGAAAAGCTCCAAAGACAATGCAATGTCCTTTGCCTCATCCTCCGGCTGTGCCATAAGGATATCGTAAAAATCACTCATCACCGGGATATACTTCTCTTTGCTCAAGAAGTGCAAGGATCTTGTCTCCAAGCTTAAAAATATCCATACTTGTTATTCACCTCTTTCCTTTTACTAAAAGGTGAACTCTTCTTCCCCATCTTAGAAGCCTAAGAATGTCAGAACTGTTGAAATACCAGCCATCATGACACCTGCCACAATTCCTTTCAGAGCGGAGTTCATGGTAGATGAATCCTGCTGCTGATATGCTTGTGCGAACTCCATGACATTCTTTGCAAGAATGATGACACCGACCGCACCAATGACTGCAATGATAAGTGTCTTTAAGTTCTCAAGCGGCTGTGTTACTACGGAAGTACCTGTACCTGCTGCAAAACAAGTAGTGCTCATAAGCATTACTCCCATATGTGTTCCGGATACTACCGGAACCATTCTCTTCTTAAAATGAATGAATCTCTGCTTCATGCCTTTTCCCTCCAAATCTTTGTTTTCTGCATTATTAGTTACTGTAATCTGTTCTTTTCTCATGATTAAAAATCTCCTTTTTCTTGATGTGTGACAGATATGGAAAAAGCCAGAAAGGAATGTACACATTCCAATCCGGCTGATTTCCGAATGGAATATATACATTCCTCTCTGTCCTTGTTTTTTTACTATATGATTATCAAGCAATGACTGTTGTAATGATTAATCGGGCTTTCCCCGATGCGTTGTGCTTCAACCACCTCCTTATATGGCATGAAAAAAGCACTCTAACCTGTTATTGGCTAAAGTACTTGTAAGCATTTTATTAAATTGTTTATGAGTCAGACAAACAGATAATTATATTCATAGCATCTTCATTATACATAAGGAATACTTGATTTCTGAATCTTAATCTTGTTTGATTCTACATCTCTAATATACATATATTTTCTTAATAATATTTTCAAATCTCTTTCCTCAATTTGACATTTTGGTCCTAAAATTATTTTTTTTATAATATCCTCTTTACACTTCTCAAATCCCAACTCAAAATAAGAACAAATATCATTTTGTAGACTTCTAAATTTTAAATCGCTACATGAAAATGAACCAAATATCTCACTATCAGTAGAGAAAGCTCCATTGAAAATTGTTTCATCTTTCCCTGTATCTTCGTCAAAATTTCCTACTTGTTTTCGAAATATTCGCCATTCTCTTTCCTCTCTAAATTTAGGATGTTTAAATGCGAATCTTTCTTGTAAAATAGGAGTCACAACTGGAACAAGATTAAACATTATATTTACTGGATTTAATTCTTTCTCAGTTATATTCTCCAATATATATTTCAAGTTTCCTTCCATATACTCTTGAATTTTTTTTAAAACAGATTTTTGATTATAAATAACCTTTACAAAGTCATAATTATATATGTCATAAATTTTTGATAACAGATTCGCATTAAATCCTATTGCCACTCCTTGCCCATCATTTCCATACGCCCTCCACTGACTTAACAAATCGGAGCTTTCAGAAAAGCAGCAAAAATAATTCTTAGTATTTTTTACAACATATGCTGAACCTACATATACACTCTCGATTGCTTTTTTCATTACCTCTTTTACCAATGTCAACACTTCATCATTTATTTCTCCTTTATATGATTCAAGTATATTCAACAGCATTTTTTCCATTTGTTCAGCAAAATACTTTAATTCGCTTTTATCATTTGTTTTCTCTGCATCCGATAGCCATATACAATAATTCTGCACTATTTTAAGCATGGTATCAACAGAGCAATAATGATATAGAATATTGGGAACTTTAGGCTCATAGTTTCCACATTTTTCCAAGAAAACATGCATTCTTAATCCTCCTCAAATTTAATTTTATAAGCTTTTCTATTTCACATAGACACAGTATATCATAACTTCTGTGCCAATGCGATAACTTACTGCTTCTTTCGATAAGAACTCATCTTCTCCACAGTTACCTCCAGATAAAAGTAAGTCAGTATCGCTGCTTTAGGAACTCCTGCCGCAAGTGCCCTCTTTAGTTCCTCTTTCTGCTCCGGTGTATATGACCAGTGAGGCATTCGATTTGTAATGGTATCTTCCCACTTAGGCTTTTCCCTTTCAGGATTTCTTACAGGTTTACCACCAACATTTCCACTAGAACCATTGGCATTTGCCGTACTATCTGTTTTCTGCGATTCATCGACATACTCAAGCTCATTTGCTTGTTCTCTGTCAATCTTTGCTTTCTGCTCTGCCTCATCCAGCATGGAGAATCTTCTGTTTAGTTCTGTATCTCCCAGCATCATAAATTCATCATAGGTAAGCGTATCTATATACACATTCTCACCCTTATCCTTCATTTTCTCATAATGCTTGACTGCCTTATCCGATAAAATCTCAAATGGTGGACCTATCAGGTTATCTGCTCCTCTTATCTCGTGAACATACGGCTCGCCCTTTCCATCTACTGTCTGGTTAAACATCGGATGGCTGAATGGTACAAACTTATTATCCATTATAGGACAGTTGTTTTCCGTTTCAATCCACAAAAGGGGGAGCCGCCGCGCCGGAATGGTTTGGGCTGTCATAAGACAGAAAGACCCGGTTTGACGGCTCCCTGTATGATTGTTGTGTGCCGTATTTGCCACGCATCCCCGGCACGGGGAGTATTCCAGACCGCCGATGGCTTCGGCTGCATAGCCCCACAGTACCGCTGCCCGTGGAGGACTGGCGCATACCGCAGGGACTCCCCCTCAAGTCTGTGAGAGGGCGTGAGCAAGTTTCATTATCCTCCGCGCTGTCCTCGCGCCCGGTTTGCCAGCACCGGGTCAAAGGCTGCGTTGATCGCTCGGCCAGCTTGTCCATCACCTCCTGAACTGGCTGTCGTGGCGGCGCACCTTACGTCGCTATCACGCGGATTTCGTATCGGGAATACTGTCTATTCAGTTTTCAAGGCGAGGAAGAAAAGTCCTCTCACCTATCAGGAGGTTTCAGGGGCAAATGTACTCCCTCTTACAGAGATTTTTTCAAAATATTTTTCATAGCGGCCAGCCCGCGCTCAATGGAGCAGCAGATGCGGCTCCGGCCAACGCCCTCGGCTGCCGCGATCTCGGCCTTGCTCATGCCGAGAAGATAGTGCTGGTACACACGCCGGGCCTGCGTGGGCGGGAGCTGGGTCAGCGCGTCATAGAGGGCAAACGTGGTTTCCCGCGCCTCAATGTACTCGTCCGGGGTCATGGGCTGGCGGAGCACGTCGGCCTCAAAGCCGGGATCGGTGTCCAGCGAGCACTCGCCATTTCTGCGCTTCTGCCGCTTGTAGCTATCGCACAGGCGGCCTCCCATAGAGAGGGTGGCGGCGATCTCGTCCGAAACTTCCAGCATCACATTTTCGGTCATATAGGGGTAATACCGTTTCAGGTTGATAGTCGTCATAATTGTCCTCCATTTCAAAAGGTGGTTGGTGAATGCGGATTGAAATGGAGAACAGGCAGCCCCCGGCACCTTGGAGCCTCTGGCCACCGTGACCAGAAGCAGGGGCATATAAAAGTGCCCGCACAGCATGACGCTATACGGACGCAAGCGAATAAATATCTTGTTACATGATGTTTATTTTCACTTTCAAAGCCGGACTGCTCCGATGGAGGGGCTACGCTTTTTTTAGCTGGTGCAGATCATGAACGCTATGAAAAAGCAGAATGGACACGGCGGCAATCCCCCTATGTGCCGCCGTGGAGTTACACGGTGTCGGGGCTTCGCTGGTTTAAGATAGACGAAAAGAAACGGCGGCTCTGAAAATCAAAGCCGCCGCTTCATGGGCGCGTGAAAATGCATCTGCGTTACGACGGCTTTTTTCTTTTGCCGTCGTGCGGCAGTTATGTTCTATATACTTTTGCAAGCTACTCCATTTCTCGATACCGCGCCGCGATTTCTTCTGTAATCGGCAGTAGCTGACAATCTTCAATCGAATACACCTGATCGCATAACTGCTCAATATCCTTATAATGGTGTGAAGTCAGAAAAATGGTCTTACCTTCTGCCTTCAGCATACGGATGATTGTCTTTACATCCTCATAGGTTTTGTAGTCCAGCGCGTTAAAAGGCTCATCCAAAATCAGAATATCTTGCCCTTCCATAATCGCCTGTGCAAGCCCTAATTTCTGCTTCATGCCAAGAGAATAATTGTCTACTTTCGCTTTGTTATCGGGGTCAAGCCCCACTTTGGTCATGGTCTGCCGAATTTCTTTCTCTCCAATTTTCCCTTGAATTTCCGCAAGGAATTTCAGGTTTTGAAAGCCACTGTAAATACCGATAAAGCCAGGGGAATTGATAAATACACCCATGTCTGCGGGGAAGTCACGACCATTTTTGCCAATCTGCCTGCCACGCACATATACGCTGCCCTGATCTGGCTTCTCAAAGCCGCATATAATCTTGAACAGCACCGACTTTCCGCTGCCGTTAGCGCCAACCAAACCAACAGTTGTTCCCTGTTCTACAGGCAGGGAAATATTCTGAAGAATCGCCCTGCCGCTAAAACTTTTTGATACATTTTTCACTTCAATATATGAACTCATATTCTGTCCTCCTAATTCAATATTTTCTTGTAGCCCCACATAAGGATTCCTGCAATCATCAGCGTTAAAATAGCGGCCTCTATACCAAAGGCGGACACAGCGGAAATTCCAATTCCCGGTTCCACAATAGAAATTCTTGTCAGGCTGGAAAGGCCAAAGGGCGAATAAGCCACCCAATTCCCCGGAATGATACAGAGCAGATTTCCCGCCACTAACACAAGGAAACCGATTGTAACCTGTCTTGTGGCAATGTAGATGCCGAGCATAATCAGATATTGCGCCAATATATCAAGGCACCTCATTAAAACCGCATAGAGCATAAGCCTGAAAGAAACGATTGTTAATCCAGTGCTGAATAGGGATGCCCCTATAAGGCCAGCCATAAGCCAAAAGAATGCATATATTATGAGAAATTTTGTACTGACTGATAAAATCCCCTTCACTAAATGTCTAAGGCTTTTTGCACGCACAGAAATAAAAATAGATTGTCCGTTGACCGTATGTTCCACAAAAGCTGCCAGCAGGTATAGCGGTACACCGCTGGTAATAAGCATTTCCAGAAATGGGAACACCTGAAAATATCCTGTTCCGTGTCCCGCAAACAGGGCATAAATCCATTCCAATCCTGATAGGGCGGTGCCATTGCCTAACCCTTTGTAAAACGAAACTCCCAACACAACACCTAATAGAATCAGCAGATTACGAGGGATCATGAGCGCGTGGAAATAGTAGCCAGCTATACCACGGCGGGATAACGGTATATGCGGCAACTGTCCCCGCCACGCAAACCGAATAGATATAGCAATTATCAAAACAATGAGCAGCAAAGTAAAGGCAGTTATCTCTAAGCGATGGGACACGCCCAAATTGTGGTGCAAAATCAGAAAATGATTAAACCCTGTCAGCGGAATATTTTGAATTGCCGGAAGTTTGATCCACACGGCCGAGAGGATATAAAGAACGATTACAATTCGGACACTCCACTTCCTCCCAGTGAAATGCCCAATCCACATACAGATTCCAAATATCAGCCAACTTCCAATAAGCTGAAAGAGGGTAAAGCAGACAAACGCCTGCAAGGGACTGGCAAAAAGCTGTTCCAGAGCGGAAAACAACTCGGCTTCCGTTGTACCCGCAGCAAGGTTCCATTCGTTGCCTAAAGGTAATCCTATACCAGACAGAAGAATTGCCCCAGTTTGAACAGCCGTCAGAATGACTGCAATCAAACCAACCCCAATCCATTTTTTCAGAAAATAAGAATGGTAACTTTGAAACCGTAAGATTATTGGCTCTCCATCGTCATCAATAAAGGAAAAGCAGCTTAACAGTACAATCGGCAGCACAAAATAGGTTAGATAGTAATGATCTGATACCGCCGACAAGATGTGCTGCTCGTATGCAATACCTCCGTTTAACCTCCCGCTGATGGAAAAAAGTATACACCCGGCAAATAGGGCAAGCGACTTTCCATATCCCCACAAACGGAGATTTTTCCTGATAAGCGCAATCATAACGGACTCCTAAATGGTTACGACAGCATTTTTCTTAGAAAGGAGAAACGCTGTCAGACCAATCACAATGCTTAAAACGATTGGGCCAAAGAAGAAAGAGGAGATTGACACGACCCGTGGATCAACTGTTGTGGGATCAAAAGCTACGACCAGCCGGTATCTCTCTAAACGAAGAATAGCCAGAACAAAATTCTCTAAAATGGAATACATAAATGGCCCTGTAAGGATTACAAAGATGTTCTTGCAGTATAGAGCAAGTACAAATCCGAAAGTCATTACAAAAAGGCTGACTATGCCTCTCCAAAGGGACAGGGCAACTGCATATAACAGCGGGGTCTTTATAAATGCGTTTTCAAATATATGGCTAAACGGATTTTCAACGAAAGGAACCACTGGCGGTTTCACATAGAGGGCAAACACCGCCGATAGTATATAAGGAATCACAATAATACAAAGGGTTCCCAGCGCATACACAATCCATTTGGCAGTCAGATACTTCTTAATTTTCACTCGCGGCATGACATAGAGCAGGAAGTTGTTTTTGCGCTCGTAATACAAATTCCAGCATAGCGGCACCACAACAAACAGCGGATAAAGCAGAGAAAACAGTTCTGTTCCAACTTCCCATGCCTCTAAATCGTAGTGTAGTGTATAGTTTTGATAAATTGTGCAGGACAACACACTCATGGCGATTGCCAGAAGAACTGTTGTCAATAGCACCGGCAGAAAAACTTTTTTCCACTCATTTCTCACAAGGCCTATCATATTCATTCATCCCTTTCTTTGTTTTTTCCAGTATATCGAACTCTTTCAGGCGCTTCAATAGCCCGGAAACAAGAGAGGGTTTTAAGGGAACAAGATAAATTTCGTTCCCTTAAAACCCTCGTTCATACCCTTTTTTTATGGCATGAGTACGCCAAAGACAACATAATTTTCATTCAAAATGGATTCGTTACGGGTCAGGATTTTTCCATGATACCGTTCCGTCATGCGTAGGATGTTATACAGGCCAAAGCCGTGGCCGTCCCGATTTGCCTTTGTAGTTACACCTTTTCCAAACAAGGCCATAAATTCAGTATTTGAAAGCGGAGGAGCTGGATTGGCAACTGTCAATTCCAGAAAGTCCCCCTGTTTCTTACTGGATAAAAAAACCGTACTTCCTTTCGGTGAAGCCTCGATTGCATTATCCAATAAAATTCCAATAGCCTCGATCCATTCTGTTTCCGGGGTAACAGTTTTCTTGAAAAGACCATGTAAAGATAATTCTATGTGACGATTTGCCGCTTCTGCCTGCTTTATTTTCCCAAACAGCATCCCGGCAATCATTTTGCTGTCGCATGAGAGCAGTTCCCGGTCATTAAGACTGATTCCAATGCTTCCCGTGAGAGCCGTCACTTCTTTCCGGGCTTCTTCTAAAGTATCAGCAGAGGTAACGACAGCTTCAATCGCCATCATCCGGTTATTAAATTCATGCTGTCTTGCCCTAACCTGTGAGATCAATTCTTCTACAATAGGCACATACTGCTCAATCATGTGGATTCGCTTTTGCTCCTGCATTCGACGCTGATGTAGGAACAGCAATATACTGTCCAGCAGTAACACCGCAAGGATCAGAATTATAATCACCCACAGATGGGAAAGAATTCTATCCACATCAAAAGAGAGGATAGAAAGCACTGCCATGAGAAGGACAGCGATATTGGCAGATACGATCAGAACTGTGAAATCGCTTCTTTGGACGAGCTGATGGATCAAGCCGAAAAGTGGCGTGAACTCCAGTACGACTATAAGGCACAACGCCGCTATACGGCTGCCCAACAGGAGTAAAATATCCGTAGTTCCGCAGACAGCAAAAAGAACCGCGCACAGGCATTTGACGAACAGGAAAATGGAGAAGGCCGCCATTGTGCCGCAGAAAACCGTTCCGCTGGATTTGGAGCCGAAGAAAATACTGCTCAACAACAATACTGCAAAAATCAAAAACAGCAATCCAACAATATTGTCTGCTGGTAGTATTTCAAAGCCTTCACTGCGGAAAGATGCCGTCATATTTGCTCCGACAGTAAAATCCACTCTCGGTACAACACAAAGAACAAGAAGAATGGGAAAAATGAAAAAATCTTTTGCCTTTATTTCTGATTTTTGCCGGAAAACGGCTTCACAACAGAGAGCCAGTATTCCCACATCCAATCCTAACTGTATCAGATTCATTAGAAAGTTCATGTTTACCCCCATAATTCGGCCTGATATTTATTTCCGATGGGGATTGTATCTGTAAATCCTTTCTGAAAAATCTTCCGCTCGGATTTGTCAATTTTCTCAATATGGGATTTGTTCACGACATAACTCTTATGGCACTGAACAAATGCTGGATCATCAAGCAACGCCAATAAGCCAGACAAAGTGTACCCGGAAATCGTATCTTCTTTGATGCCGGACAGACGGCTGCTGGTATGGATCACAAGTTTTTTTCCAAAGGCTTCGATATAGGCAATGTCCTGTGTAACATATTCTAAGATAAATTGCTTTTGCTCAATCTGAATGGTTTTTGCTTGTTGGCTCATCTGTTTAGACAATCCCAACGCGTCACGAAATGCCGTTACAAATTCTTCTTCGCCAAATGGCTTTACAAGAAAACTGTAACACTTCACATCTCGATAAGCTGAAAGTTCTTCTCCTGCCAATGCCGTTTCAAAAATAATCGGCGTATATTTATATTCCGGCAATTCGCGGAGCTGCTTTGCTAAGCTGGTTCCTTTATAGTCCTCTAACTGAATATCAAGGATAAAAAGGGAAACATCGTTCGCTTTTGCATATTGCAGGGCATCGCCTGCTTCGGGAAAAGAAACCACGTCCAATTCAGCGAATATTTTATTGATATATCGGATTATCCTTTTTACTGCATCTGGATTATCCTCTACTAATAATATTTTACTCATTATGATGGTTCTCCACTATTATCTTTGAATTATACAAATCAATTATATTATAATCTTTTTCACCCAAAGGTACAAGCAGCAAAGATAGCGAAATCAGATAGTCAGGCAAATGAAATTATACATCGTTCAAATAATAACACCCGAAATGTAAAATTACATTAGGTGGTGATGCTATGAAAATTGAACGGGACGAACGCAGATTTAACTTTCACGGGATCGGCCTTGCCATTAAGCGGGCAAGAGAAGCCAGCGGAATGACGCAGGAGCAATTAGGATACATTGTTGACCGCGATCCGCGTACCATCATGTATCACGAAAACGATGGACAACATCCGAGCCTAAATGCCTTTTACCAAATGGTAACCATGTTCGGTATCTCCGTGGACGAATACTTTTATCCCGACATGGGAGCCGATGAAGCCGCAAAGAAGCAGATCAACATTCAACTTAATTCTCTCAGCGAAAGCGAGCTGCGGCTCGTCGAGGGTATTATCAATGCAATCATAGAAAACCGCAGAACGGAGGGAGCGTAAGAAACGGCGCTGCCTCCGTTTTTCGCGGGGTTTCCGGGGGAGCGCGTTAGCGGCAAGCAAGGCAAGTGTATTGACACTTGCAATTTCCGCGCTGCGGAAATGCTTGTTGGGGTGCCCCCAAACCAGCTGGACTTCTGGCCACCGTGACCAGAAGAAACATTGTCTGCGTCGCCGTCCCTAACGGGCCTGCTCCTTATTGCGCTGGTTGTCCGTCAGCCCGCGCAGGTGATCCACGCTGCCCTTGACCGCCACCAGCTCCCGCATATCCTGCTGGGCCTTGCGGTATTCCAAATAAAGAGCCTTTTTCCGCGCTGCCAGTTGGTGGCGTTTTTCTTTTAGTACATCCATTTTGGGGAGCTTCTCGCCACCCAGCAGCTCGGCCATTGTCGCCTTGGCCGCCCGGTAGTCGGCCAGTTCCGCCTCATGCTCGGCAAGGTATTTCCGGCTGTACTTGGCGGCCTTGTACCCATCGAACGCGGGGCGGGTCTTGGCGTACTGCACCACGGCGGCCATCAGATCGGACACACGGGAAAGCTCGGCCTCGGTCTGCTGAATGTCCCCGGCCAGCGTGTGAAAACGCTCTGTGGCGGCGTCGGTCTTTGCGGTCAGATCGTCATATTCAAATAGCTGGTGTATAAAGTTATACTTAAGTATGTACAATAAATATTAAATAAGAATGTACAAATGT
>OGGM01000308.1_pt1 | contig 40816 bp, 29 predicted proteins | sample 1571251 | NCBI WGS metagenome assembly OGGM01 (sample SAMEA2582076, study PRJEB24529) | metagenome | biome: Human gut stool | place: China | collected 2011 | reverse complement strand
CACTCATCCATCGTTTTAAAATTCCCAATACAATCCGCCACTTCCCCACTACACCTCCTTTTCAACAAATCCATTAATAAAGGCACGTGGTGTCATTCCCATAAACTTCTTAAATTCCCGCTGGAAATGAGCCTGGTCAGAATAACCGTCAACATCATACAGATAATCGGAATTATTTTTATCAGGGTCACAAAAAATCTGTTTAAGAACATTCTGAAAACGGATAAAGTTACAGTATGTCTTGGGACTGTATCCATATGTATTATGAAATAATCTGCTAATATGACGAGGAGAATATCCAAATATATCAGAGAGTGTATAGACTGTTATACAGCCTTCAGATTCTTTGACTGCATGAAAAAGTTTACGGATATTGTCATTAGGACTATATAACTTCTTATTATTGTTAATATAAGCTAAGATAAGTTCTGCACGTTTAGAAAATGAAGATATCTTCTTAAGCTTATTACACAGCTTATATTCATAGGAATCTTCATCAGGTGTATAATTAATAATGTCGCCGTACATATTAGCCGGAACAGCATTATTTCTCACATTCTTATTAAAGTAAAATATATCATCTTCAAATCTTATGCATATATAGTTGTCAAATATATCAGGTGTCATATCAAATGCTTTATCAGATGGAGCAATACAATAAAATGCAGAATTGTCATTATTATTATTATATCCGATAATCCATTCACAGTAAGGAGAGGCTATAAAATGCAGCTTTACAGGTATAGTGCTTAAGGACTTATTATCCGAGTGGTTATCATAAGAGACTGCTGATAGTAAGGAATCATCGTCTGAAACGGCATTTATATAGTCACTATATGTAAATTCATATATCAGCATATTGGCAGGTTTACTAAACAATCTGAACTTTGCGGTACATTTATCCATTAGTACATTAACAAAGGGCTGTATCATCTTTTCGTTATAAAACATATTAATCTCCATTCCATTTCCAATATTATAAAAATTATTAATCTGTATTTGAGTTTATAATCATATTTTGGACGGATTATGACACTCGAAAATATCTTTATAAAATAATAATAAACAGATTATTAAAAAAGTCAATATAAAATGTCCGATTTTTTCAATCATTTTCAAAATATAAATGTATAATAAACAGCATAGTTGAATAAGCGATACACAAAGGCGTGTAACCATTTAATTGGTTACACGTCTTTTTTATTTATCAGGCAGCGAGTCAGAGTCCGTTATACAAAGCTCCGGAATCGTAGTGATAACCTGAAAACTCAAAGATAAGATTAATGGGTTCTAGGGTTTGTAGGAATATGAGATGGAGCGTGAGCTTTTATGGGTAGTGGATAGTGGCTGTAGGTAAATAGCTATTATAAGATGATAGTACGTCTGGTATGTATAATACTGGGTTGCGTGTCAGATGGATATTATTTTTTATAGTATTACACAAGTAAGTATCGGGATATGTTTAGCGCGGAAATATGTCCGATTTATTCAATTTAATCTTGCAGGTCAGGATCCACCCTGTATGAGAATGAAAAGAAAATAAAATGTTAATTGAGAGCAGGGAGGAAAAGGTTATGGAATTTTCAGCAGCTAACACAACCTGGGTGCTTGTAGCAGCAGCACTTGTATTTTTTATGCAGGCAGGCTTTTGTATTCTTGAATCAGGTCTTACAAGAGCTAAGAATGCCGGTAACATTATAATGAAGAACTTAATGGATTTTTGTATAGGTACTCCAATTTTCTGGATAGTAGGATTTGGTATTATGTTTGGTTCATCAAGTGCAATTTTTGGTGGATTTGATTTCTTCTCAACAGGAGATTATTCATCAATATTACCAGATGGTGTTCCTTTCTATGCATATTTCATTTTCCAGACAGTGTTCTGTGCAACAGCAGCAACAATTGTTTCTGGAGCAATGGCAGAAAGAACAGATTTTAAAGCATATTGTATCTATAGTGCAATTATTTCATTATTCGTTTATCCTGTATCAGGTCACTGGATATGGGGCGGCGGCTGGTTATCAGAATTAGGTTTCCACGATTTCGCCGGTTCATGTGCAGTACATATGGTAGGCGGTCTTGCAGCTTTAATAGGTGCTGCAGTATTAGGGCCACGTATTGGTAAGTATGATAAAAATGGTAAGCCAAGAGCAATTTTAGGACACAACTTAACAATGGCAGCACTTGGAGTATTTATTCTTTGGTTCTGCTGGTTTGGTTTCAACGGTGGTTCTACAGTAGCAATGGAAGGTTATACAACAGCAGCAGACGGCTCTGATATGTTCTTTGGAACACTTGCCGGCATGGTATTTTCAACAACTAACATGGCAGCAGCAGTAGCAACTGTCACAACAATGATATTTACATGGATAAGATATAAGAAGCCTGATGTATCAATGTCACTTAATGGTACACTTGCAGGTCTTGTAATGGTAACAGCAAGTACAGACTGTATTGATATGTATGGTGCAGCTATTGAAGGTATTATTGCAGGTATCGCAGTAGTATTAGTTATTGAACTTATTGATAAGGTGTTTAAGATTGATGACCCTGTTGGTGCAGTAGGTGTTCATTTTGCAAATGGTATGTTAGGAACTATCTGTGTAGGACTTTTTTCTACAGGTCAGGATGGTGTTGGCAAAGGACTCTTCTATGGCGGAGGTTTCAAGCAGTTAGGTATTCAGTTACTTGGTGTAATTACAGTCTGTGCATGGGTTGGAATCATAATGTTTATTGTATTTGAAGTACTTAAGCATACAATCGGTTTAAGAGTTCCTGCTGAAATAGAAATCAAAGGTCTTGATTATGCTGAACATGGTCTTGCAAGTGCATATGCCGGATTTGAATTTACAGCAAATGATTTAACAATCGATTCTGATGATATAGTTGAAAGCTTTGGTACAGAAAGTGTTGAGGATTCTATTCCAGCTGTAGTCAAGTCATCAAATGTTCCTGATGATAAGAAGATTACTAAGGTTGAAATCCTTATGAAGCAGAATAAGTTTGAAAAGTTAAAGAAAGCCATGAACGAGCTTGGCGTAACAGGTATGACAGTTACACAGGTTCTTGGCTGTGGTACACAGAAGGGCGCTCCTGAATATTACAGAGGTGTCGAGGTTGATATGCAGCTTCTTCCTAAGTGTCAGGTTGAAATGGTTATTTCAAAGGTTCCTGTTGCTGATGTAATCGCAGCAGCAAGAAAGGCATTATATACAGGTCATATCGGAGATGGTAAGATATTTGTATATGATGTTGAGGATGTTATCAAGGTTCGTACAGGAGAGACGGGTTATGATGCTCTTCAGGGAACAGATGATTAATCAGATAAAATATTAAAAAAATAATAATCCAATGTAATTAACAAAACTGCCGCATTAAGATTCGTTTATGCGGCAGTTTTATTTATGGTTAATATATGTGTGTGAGTTAATATATGTGTATTAACATTATACAATTTATTTTAGATATGATATAATATCATAAAATATGTGCTGGATAAGTTGTGTTCTATAAATGGGCAGATTTAAAATATTGTACAAATTTGTCCGTGTTACAAAGATATCTGTTGATTAATTTGACACAATTTTGGGTCAAGACAACAGAGATTGTTTTTATGTATTTTTCTGTATCTGCTTATTTATAGTTGTATTGTAATCTGGCACATAAATTTTTAATAAAGGAAAATTTGAAAATGAATATCAGAAGAGCAGAAGAAAAGGATATACCAAGACTTATAGATTTATTACAGCAGGTGCTGGAGATACATGCAGATATCAGACCTGATATTTTTATTTCAGGTACAACAAAATATACAAAAGCTGAACTTTCGCAAATAATTAAGGATGATAATAAGCCGGTTTTTGTTGCGGTCAATGAGAAAGATGTGTGTATAGGATACTCATTCTGTCAGATAAAAGAACAGCCGTTTTCAAATAACATGGTATCATTTAAATCAATATTTATTGATGATTTGTGTGTTGATTCATCAGTGAGGGGGCAGCGTATAGGAGAGCATTTGTTTGAATATGTAAAAGAAGAGGCAAAAAGGCTTGGCTGTTATGAGGTGACACTTAATGTGTGGTCAGGCAATACATCTGCTGAAAAATTTTACGAGAAGATGGGAATGAAGACTAAGGAAAGACAGATGGAATATATATTAAAATAGTAATGATTACTATTGCTATTTTTGCGATGCAGTGTTAAGATAAAGGAGAATTATGGTAATGCCAGTTATATACAGATATTATTAATTTGTCTGCATATAATATGAGCTTATATAAATTTTATTTATTAATGCATAATTAACTTTGGAAAATGGAGGAACATTATAATGAGTACATTTAATATTTCAGATTCAGTAATTTATGTTGGTGCAGATGATAAAAAATTAGATTTATTTGAAAGTCAGTATAAGATACCGGATGGTGTCTCTTATAATTCATATGTTATAAAGGACAGCAAGATGGTTGTAATGGATACGGTGGATAATCGTGCAACTGATATGTGGTTTGATAATCTTGAAGAGGCATTTGCCGGAAAAGCACCTGATTATCTTGTGATTTCACATCTTGAGCCTGATCATGCAGGAAATATCCAGAGATTCTTAATGAAATATCCAGATACAATTGTTGTTACAAATGCTAAAGCATTTGCAATGCTTCCACAGTTCTTTGACCTAAAGCTGGATGACAGTAAGAAGATTGTTGTTAAAGAAGGCGATACACTAAATATAGGAAAGCATACACTTACATTTGTAATGGCACCTATGGTTCACTGGCCTGAGGTTATGGTTGCTTATGAGCAGACGGAAAAGATTCTTTTTAGTGCCGATGGATTTGGCAGGTTTGGCGCGTTAAATGGCAATGTTATTTATGACAGGGCTGAAAATGACGGTGATGACGTATCATGGGCAGAGGAAGCCAGAAGATATTTTATAAATATAGTTGGAAAATACGGTCCTAGTGTCCAGACTCTTTTAAAGAAAGCGGCAGCACTTGACATTAAGACAATTGCCCCACTTCACGGACCCGTACTTAAAGGGAATCTTGGATATTTTATAGATAAATACATGACATGGAGTTCATATAAGGCAGAGCATAAGGGAACAGTAGTAGCATATGCTTCAATTCATGGAAATACAGCCGCAGCAGCTAAGAAATTTGCAGAGATTTTAAAGGATGCAGGTGAAGAAAATGTAGCAGTATTTGACCTTTCAAGAGATGATATGGCACAGGCGGTTGCAAAAGCATTTGAATATGATAAACTCGTGCTTGCAGGAATAACATATGACGGTGTGCTTATGCCTTGCATGGAAGATTATCTGTATCATTTAAAGATAAAGAACTATCAGAACAGAAAAGCTGCTATTATAGAAAACGGAACGTGGGGTCCTGTAGCTGCTAATTTAATCAGGAAATATCTTGAAACAATGAAGCAGATAGAAATATGTGAACAGGTAGTGACAATAAAATCCGTAATGAATGATGCCAACGAAGAGCAGATGAAGACAGCAGCAGCACAGCTTTTATAATGTGATTTTTGAAATGTAGCGTTGCAGTGGCGGATTGTATTGGAAATTTTAAAACATTTCCAATACAATCCGCCACTCCCATTCTACACCCCGTTTCCAACAAATCCTAATTTTAATTGTAAAAATGAATTGAAATGAAATAATCTATATGATATAATGGTTTTCAGTTTATAAACAAAAGGAGGTATTGTCGTGAAACATATTAAGACAATCAGCAACCGTGTATTAAAGGACACAATGAAGCATGGCGGATGTGGCGAATGTCAGACATCATGTCAGTCAGCTTGTAAGACATCTTGTACAGTTGGAAATCAGAGCTGCGAGAACAAGAATAACTAATATTTTCAATGGGTAAGAGAGTGTTAAGACATTTCGGCACTCTCTTATTTTCACGGGTTACTATCTGTATTAACAGGTAGTAACCTGTAATTTATGTGGGTGAAAGCCTTGGCATGTATTTAGAATATGCTATATAAAACAGGAATAATTCCTGATTTAATATATTTTATGCACAATTGTGCAAGAGTGAGGAAGAAATGGTACATCAGTATAAAAATAATGGTTATAACATCGTATTGGATGTTAATAGTGGAGCGGTTCATGTAGTTGATGATGTAGTATATGATACACTTGAATTATATGAAGATAATACACTTGAAGAGATAATAGAAAAGTTAGAAGAGAAGTATCCTGATTACAGCGTAAGGGAAGCGTATTCAGAGATTACAGAATTAAAGGAAGCTGGACAGCTTTTCACAGAGGATATATATGAGAATTATATAGATTCGTTTAAGGACAGACCTACTGTGGTTAAGGCACTCTGTCTTCATATAGCACATGATTGTAACCTTGCATGTAAATATTGCTTTGCAGAGGAAGGCGAATATCATGGAAGAAGGGCTTTAATGAGCTTTGAGGTAGGTAAGAAGGCTCTTGATTTCCTTGTTGCCAATTCAGGCTCAAGAAGAAATCTTGAGGTCGATTTCTTTGGTGGAGAGCCTACAATGAACTTTGAAGTTGTAAAGCAGCTTGTTGAATATGGAAGAAGCATTGAAGAGGCTAATAATAAGAAGTTCAGATTTACACTTACAACTAATGGTATTCTTCTTAATGATGATATACTTGAATTTGCTAACAAAGAGATGTCTAATGTTGTATTGAGTATTGATGGACGTAAGGAGATTAATGACCTTATGCGTCCTACAAGAAATAATCATGGCAGCTCTTATGATATTATTATGCCAAAGTTTAAGAAGGTTGCAGAGAGTAGAAATCAGATGAATTATTATGTAAGAGGAACATTTACACATAATAATCTTGACTTTTCTAAGGATGTATTCCATCTTGCAGATGAGGGTTTTGAACAGATATCAGTTGAGCCTGTTGTGGCTCAGCCTACAGATAGTTATGCTATAAGAGAAGAGGATATTCCTACAATATTAGAACAGTATGATATACTTGCAAAGGAACTTGTAAAGAGAAAGAAAGAGGGCAATGGCTTTAATTTCTTCCACTTTATGATTGACTTGAACGGAGGACCATGTGTTGCTAAGAGATTATCAGGCTGTGGTTCGGGCTGTGAATATCTTGCTGTGACACCTTGGGGTGATTTCTACCCATGTCATCAGTTTGTTGGTAATGAGGATTTCCTTATGGGTAATGTAGATGAGGGAATCATCAGAAATGATATAGTAGAAGAATTTAAGAGCTGTAACGTATATTCAAAGGAAAAATGTAAGAATTGTTTTGCTAAGTTTTTCTGTAGTGGTGGATGTGCGGCTAATTCGTATAATTTCCATGGCAATATCAATGATGCTTATGATGTTGGATGTGAATTACAAAGAAAGAGAGTTGAGTGCGCTATTATGATAAAGGCCGCACTTGCTGATAAATAGTAAAAATATATAAGGCGAAGGGAGATTTACGGACAATGAAGTATGGCATGAAGAAAAAAATCGGCTATTCTATCATTATCCTTGCAATGCTTGTAGGATTTACACTTATAGCTATATTTGGCGTTGATTCTAATGGTTCAGGCAGTGCAAAGGACATTAATCTGGGTCTTGATCTTGCTGGTGGTGTAAGTATTACTTACGAAGTACAGGAAGACAACCCAAGTACTCAGGATATGGAGGATACAATCTATAAGCTGGAAAAGCGTATAGAGGGTAAGAGTACAGAATCACAGGTGTATCAGGCGGGTAACAACAGAATTACGGTTGAGATACCCGGTGTTACAGATGCTAACAGCATCCTTGAAGAATTAGGAACACCTGGTTCTTTGGAATTTATCGATTCAAATAATTATTCTGCATGGTCAAATGGAGAAGATTACACAGCACTTCTTACAGGTTCTGATGTAAAGAGTGCCCAGGCTTATACAGATACTTCTTCATCTTCATCAACATCTTATGGTGTACAGCTTACATTTACAGATGATGGTGCTAAGAAGTTTGAAGAGGCTACAGGCGCTAATGTAGGAAATATTATTTATATTATCTATGATGGACAGGTAGTAAGTGCGCCACGAGTTGAGACAACTATTTCAGGTGGTACAGCCTCTATTACTAATATGGAATCATATGAGACGGCAGATACACTTGCTACATTCGTAAGAATTGGTTCTATTCCGCTTACACTTAAGGAAGTAAGCTCTAATATTGTAGGTGCCCAGTTAGGTAGGGATGCAATAAGAACAAGTCTTTATGCGGCTATCTTAGGACTTATCCTTCTTTGTGCATTTATGATTGTTGTATATAGAATACCGGGTGTTGTTGCAACATTTGCATTATGGATATATACAGCACTTGTACTTATCCTTGTAAGTGTATATGACCTTACACTTACACTTCCTGGTATTGCAGGTATTATTCTTGGTATTGGTATGGCGGTAGATGCTAATGTTATTATCTACTCACGTATCAGGGAAGAGCTTGGAGCAGGAAGAAATGTTGAATCAGCTATTAAAGCAGGTTACAGCAAGGCTACATCAGCTATCGTCGATGGTAATATTACAACACTTATAGCTGCGGCAGTACTTTACATATTTGGTTCAGGTCCTATTAAGGGATTTGCTACAACACTTGCTGTTGGTATCGTAGTATCAATGTTTACAGCACTTGTAATTACAAGAGTTATTATGAAGCTGTTCTACAACTTTGGAATTAAGGATGCCAAATGGTATGGTAAGACTGTACATAAAAAGAGATTTAACGTACTTGGTATCAGAAAGTATTGTTTTATTGGTTCTGCAGTTGTAATTATTGCTGGATTTGTCGGAATGGCTGCATTTAATGCAACAGGACATAAGATGCTTAATTTCAGCCTTGAGTTTGTAGGTGGTACAACAACTACATTTACATTTGATAAGGAATATTCACAGCAGGAAATTGAAAATGATATTATACCTGTAATTACGAAAGCTACAGGTGTTGCATCAGTACAGCAGCAGAAGGTTCAGGATAGTACACAGGTTACATTTAAGACTGTTGATTTAAGTCTTGAACAGAGAGAAAAGATGGAAACAGCCGTTAAGGATAAGTTCCCTGTTAAAGACGGAACAATAGTTGAATCCGATACAATCAGTTCATCAGTAAGTTCTACAATGAAGAGGGATGCATTTGTATCAGTAATTATTGCTACTATATTTATGCTTATCTATATCTGGTTCAGATTCAGGGATATTAAGTTTGCTACGGCAGCAGTTGTTGCGTTACTTCACGATGTATTTGTTGTTCTTGCATTTTATGCTCTTGCAAGAGTTCAGGTTGGTACAACATTTATTGCATGTATGCTTACAATAGTAGGTTACTCAATTAATGCGACAATTATTATCTTTGACCGTATCAGAGAGAGCTTAAAGAGTGCAGATTCAAGAACTAATATTACAGAGCTTGTAAATGATGCTATAACTAATACATTTACAAGGACAGTTAATACATCACTCACAACATTTATAATGTTATTTACATTATTTATCTTTGGTGTTTCTTCGGTAAGAGAATTTGCACTGCCTCTTATGGTCGGTGTTGTATGCGGTGCTTACTCATCAGTATGTATCACAAGTGCACTCTGGTATGTAATGGGTGGTAAAAAACGTGGTGTTGTTGAAGAAGAAAAAAGAAAGTCAGCTCCTAAGATTGATAAGGATGGAGCACAGGTATAGTATTTGTAATTAATGTGTGATGTTGATATTTGATTTAAGTAATAAAGATATGAACATGTTAATTAGTTGCGGATTACAATTGAGTATATATTAAAAAGGATGTTTGGGTTGAAGAATTTGACCCAAACATTCTTGCGTTATGGAGATAGTGTGGAAACATAAACCTGATAGTTTATTTTTGCACAAGTTCATAAATGAACTGGCGATTTGTGCCGCAGGTGTCACAAATCAGCCTTTATCGCAGAGCCCAATCTGATATTCGGTTTGCGATTTCTCCAGCATTAAAAATGCCTGCGGAATGGAGATTAATGTGATAAGAGGTTCTGGAAGCAAGTGGATGGTATATTCTAAAAAGGCGGATTTTAAAGGAATCCAGACTAAGTATGGAATAGATCAGGTTATTGCAAGAATTATGAGAAACAGGGATGTTATTACGGATGAGGATATTAATATGTATCTTAATGGCGGATTAGAAGTTATGCATGATGCTCTAAAGATGAAAGATTTATCCAAAGCAGTTGATATCCTGATTGATAAGATTAACAGTCATAAGAAAATCCGTATAATAGGAGATTATGATATAGATGGTGTGTGTTCAATTACAATACTTTACAAAGCATTTAAAAGAGCAGGTGCAGATATTGACTACGTTGTTCCTCACAGAATTAAAGATGGATATGGTATTAATGAACATCTTATTGATAATGCATATAATGATGGAATTGATACTATTATAACCTGTGATAATGGAATTGCAGCAATTGACCAGATTAATTATGGAAAATCTAAAGGTATGACAATTATTGTAACGGACCACCATGATATACCATTTGAATATGATGAAAATGGCAATAAAAAATATAAATCATCAGAGGCGGATGCTATAGTAGACCCTAAGCAGGAGGAGTGTTTATATCCATTTGAATTGTTGTGTGGTGCAGGTGTTGCATTTAAACTTGTAAGCGTATTATATGACAGATTGGGGATGGATAAGGAAGAGCTTAAGGATTATGCGGAATTTATGGCAATAGCAACCGTTGGCGACGTGGTAGATTTAAAGGATGAAAACAGAGTTATTGTAAAATATGGACTTAAGCATATAGCAGTGACCAGAAATAAGGGACTGCGTGCACTTATTGAGCTGTGTCAGTTAGATATAACTAACTTAAGTGCATATCATATAGGATTTGTGATAGGTCCATGTATTAATGCCAGCGGAAGACTTGAAACTGCAAAAAAATCAATAGAATTATTTTTAAGTGAGACGACGGCAGATGCTTATGCGAGAGCGACAGAATTAAAGGAGCTTAATGATGAGCGTAAGCAGATGACGGAGGATGAGGCTGAAAAAGCTGTGGTAATGGTTGAATCATCTGATATGATGGATGATAATGTGCTGGTGGTGTATCTTCCTGACTGCCATGAAAGTATCGCGGGAATTATCGCAGGAAGATTAAGAGAAAGATTTTATAAGCCGGTATTAGTGATAACTAATGCAGAAGATGGCGCAAAGGGTTCGGGAAGGTCGATTGATGGATATAACATGTTTGAAGAGATATCAAAATGTGCAGGACTTCTCACCAAGTTCGGCGGTCATCCTATGGCAGCAGGACTTTCACTTCCTGTTGAGAATATCGAACCATTAAGACGACAGCTTAATATTAACCAGACACTTACAGATAAAGATTTAACACCGGTCGTATGGATAGATGTGCCTATGCCTGTAGGCTATGTGACGATGCGGCTGGTAGAACAGTTAAAAGTGCTTGAACCGTTTGGAAAAGGAAATGAAAAACCAATATTTGCAGATAGAAATCTTACGGTCAAATCTTCAAGGATTATAGGTAAGAATAAGAATGTACTTAAAATGCAGCTTGAAAGTGAAGACGGACATCTTGTGGATGCGATTATGTTCCATGTTGTTGATGAACTGATACCATTTAAGGATACCAGAATATCTATGGTATATTATCCTGATATTAATGAGTTTAATGGAAACAGGTCACTGCAGTTTATAGTGCAGGAGTGGCAGTTTTGCAAGTGATTATTTAAAAAATATGTTATGATAATAATGAGCTGGAGGTATAGTAATGGATAATCTAGAAGTAAAATTTTATGATACAGTTAATGATGAACTATTGAAATTTGCAGTAATTATCTCACAGAGTAACGGCAAGTGGGTGTTTTGCAAGCATAAAGAAAGAGATACATATGAAGTGCCGGGAGGACATAGAGAAGCTGGGGAGGATATTTTTGAAACAGCTAAAAGGGAGCTGCAGGAAGAGACTGGAGCTATCAAATTTGAGATAAAACCAATATGCGTATATTCGGTGACAGGTAGGACTAGAGTAAATGATACTGGTGAAGAAACATTTGGACTGCTTTGTTTTGCAGAGATAACTGAATTTGCGAAAGAATTACATAGCGAAATGGAGAAGGTTATTTTAGTGGATGAGTTACCTGGAAACTGGACAGATCCTTTGATATATCCGAAATTGATAGAAAAGTATTTACAGGTAAAAATGGTTCTATAATTGTAACAACAGCCTGCCTTAATCTACATTCCACGATTTCAACAAATTTCAATTTTTGTATGATTATATTTGACACATTCCATTTTCTAAGGTTATGATATAGGAGTTAGGGATATATTTTTTGGGTTAGTTATGCATAACTTATGATACCATTTATTAAGCAGAATTAACCAAAGATTAAGGAGATATGAAGGGAGAATGAAAATGAGATTATTAAAAAAAGCAGCGGCAGTATGTATGTCAGTAATACTTGGAACAATGGTATTTGCAGGATGCGGTTCATCTTCGGCAACAGAAAGTAACACAACACAGGCACAGCAGGAAGAAAAAACACAGGAATATGTAAAACAGGATATTGAAGTTGCGGCACTTAAAGGGCCTACAGCTATAGGCATGGTTAAGATTATGGACGATGCTAAAAATGGCAATGCACAGAATAATTATAATTTCCATATAGAGGCTACAGCGGATGCATTTACAACGCAGCTTATTAAGGGAGATATCCAGCTTGCAGCCCTTCCTTGTAATGCAGCAGCGACACTTTACAATAAGAGCAATGGCAAGATTCAGGTGCTTGGAATTAATACACTTGGTGTATTATATATTCTTGATACAGGTTCAAACGTACAGAATGTGGCAGACCTTAAGGGAAAGACAATATATAGTACAGGAAAGGGAACGACACCTGAATATACTTTAAGATACCTTCTTAAGTCGGCAGGGATAGATCCTGATAATGATGTCAATATTGAATTTAAGTCAGAAGCTTCTGAGGTTGCGGCAGTTATGACACAGAGTAGTGAAGAGGTCGTTGCAATGCTTCCACAGCCATATGTAACTACAGTGCTTGCTAATAATTCTAATGCAAGAGTTGCCCTTGATGTTACAAAGGAATGGGAAAAGCTTGCCGGAAGTGACAGCACGGTTGTTACAGGTGTAGTCGTAGTTAATACCGAATATTATAAGAATAACAGGCAGGCTGTTGACAGATTTGTAGAAGAATATAAAAAATCTGCTGATTATGTCAATGCAAATGTAGATGAAGCAGCACAGATGGTAGAAGATTTTGATATATTCAAAGCAGCAGTAGCAAAGATGGCGATACCGGCATGTAATATTACATTTATAAATGGCAGTCAGATGAAGACTAAGATTAGTAATTATCTTAAGGTATTATTTGATGAAAATGAGGCCGCAGTAGGCGGTAAGCTGCCGGATGATGGATTTTATATCCAGTAGTTAAAATGGAGAAGTAAATGAACGAAGAATTATTAATATTTTGGAATAATATAAAGAATAATACACAGGTAAGACAGAGTGTAAGCAAAATCAGAAGCCTGATAAAGAATGAGAATATACATGATGAATTTGCAAAGCTTTTATATGGCAATGAAAATGTGCTGACAGAACAGATGGACAGTGATGATGCCAAAACAAGAAAAAATACGGCACTCCTTATAGGAGATATGGCAGATTGTTATCTTGGTAATGATATGGCTGATATGCTTATGGAGCTTTTATATAATTCATATAAAAAAGAGCGGCAGTTATTTGTAAAGCCATCATATCTTACAGCTCTTGGCAATTTTGATTACAGGACTTATATAGATAAACTTAAAAAAGATTTTAAGGAATTGGAAAAGCAGCCGGACGTGCCGGAAAATAAGAAACATAATGATGAGCAGAAAAGAATTATTTCTAATATGCTTATAGATATAGAGGGCGTGAAAAGACATAGATTTACAGGTGGAAACGTTCTGTCTAATATTATTCTTACAGCCAATAGAAAGCATGTAGATACGGTAGCGGAGCAGCTGCTTACAATTGATGGCATTGATAAGACACGTATTAAGACATTTCCGGCAGGGGTGATGGCAGCTACGGATAAGCTTGATGAGATAATGAACATAAGGACATTTGATGAGATTCTATTCAGAGTCGCAGGAATGACGGTACTTGATAATGACAGTATGTTGGCTGCAAAGCAGATTGCTGATGGTGATTTGCTTAAGTTTCTTAACAAAAGACATGATAACAGAGAGGAAAGACCGTATTATTTCAGAGTTGAACTAAGGAGTAAAATGGACATGAGGTCTAAGAGTGCATTTGTTAAAAAGTTCTCAAATGCTCTTGAACATTATACAGACCGTAAACTGATAAATAGCAAGTCAGAATATGAGTTTGAATTAAGACTGATTGAAAATAAAGACGGAAAATTCAATTGTATGGTTAAGTTATATACACACAATGACAACAGGTTTGTATACAGGATTGAAAGCTCAGCAACCAGCATGAAACCTGTCAATGCTGCCTTGATTGTGGAACTTTCCAGAAAATATATGAAAGAGGATGCACAGGTGCTTGACCCATTCTGTGGAACTGCAACACTTCTTATTGAGAGGCAGAAGGAAGTCAAAGGCAATACATCCTATGGTATTGATATAAGTGCAGATAATATAGAGAAGGCTAAGATAAATACAGAAGCCGCCGGACAGATTATACATTTTATTAATAAAGACTTTTTTGAATTTACGCATGAATATCTTTTTGATGAGATAATAACAGATATGCCTTTTGAAACAGCCAATAAATCCCATGAAGATATAAGACAGATATACAGACTGTTCTTTACAAATGCAGGAAGATATCTTAAAAATGATGGAGTAATCATTATGTATACACATAACAGAGAGTTTGTTAAAGAATATGCAAAGGCGGCGGGCTTTGAAATATTAGAACATCAGATAATATTTGAAAAAGCCGGAACTGACCTATATATAATGAGGGCTTCTGATTGATTTTAAAAAATATGTAAGATGATGGCAGGGAAAACTTAACGTCTTGATATTGACCCTTGAAAATGGTATAATACAAAAATATGTTATGCGAATGGAGGTTGGTAAGATGGCAGCGAGTGGAAGTGCGGGTGCGGCAAAGCAGACATCGGGCAGCACAACAAAAAGTACATCCAGAAGTAAAAATACATCATCTAAATCAAATACAACAGCCAGAAAAAGCCCGGCAAAGAAAAAGACATCAGGACGCACCGGTGCCAGGTCTAAAAAACAACAGCAGATTCGTAGGGACGAGATGAAAGATAATATAATTGTACTAGCAATGATAGCCTGTACAATTATTTTACTGTTAAGCAATTTTAATCTTGCAGGAAGTATTGGCGAAAAGATAAAGTGGCTTATGTTTGGTCTTATAGGGATAATAGAATACATTTTTCCTGTTATAATGCTTGGAATAGTATTCTTTCTTATATCCAACAGAGAATATATAGAGGTTGCAAGAATTAAATCGGCAGCACTTATAGTACTTATGCTGATGTTTTCATCAGGCTGGCAGAGAATTACAGATAATCCAGTGATAAAGTCAGCTTCTATTGGTGAATTTTTTAAATATTCAGCCAGGAATAAAGGCGGAGGAGGCTTTTTTGGAGGTCTTGTATGCAAGCTGCTTAGCGCTCTGGGTCTTTGGGGAAGTCTTGTAGTTATCATAGTTGTTTCAATAATATGCATTATCATAATTACTGAGAGTTCATTTATAAATGGAATGAATACGGTAAGGAGAAAAGGTACAAGAATGGTTCATGCCGCCAGGCAGGATTATGATATATACAGGCAGCATTCAGCAGGCAGGGTAAGAAAAGAAAAACAGGAATTATCTGAGGAAGAGTACCTTGCCATGAGACGTGAAAAGACCGAAGAGAGACTCCGTAAAAGAGACCGGATTAATGAAGAAAAAAAGCTTGCCCGCATGGATAAAAAACATACCGGCGTGACAAAGGATACACAGCTTAAGAAAAAAGAAATAGTTATAGACCCTGTTGATATACATGAGATAACTATTGATGAAGAAGCTTTAAATGATTCCTATAGCAAGGATATATATGATTTGTATGAAAACAATACAGATAGTAAACATAATGATTCAGAGATGTTTGGCAATGATACGGTTGCTGATGGTATGGCTTCTAATGATACAGCTTCTGATTATGCTGCCTATGATTATATGATTTCTGATGGGGAACATACTGATATGTATAACAGCAGTGATAAAACAGCGGGTATGCATAAGGATAAAGCCATGCAGGCTGATGAAGCATATAATAAGGCTGCGGCTGATAAGGATACATATCCTGTATCACCACATGCACAGGATATATATGAGCTTGAAGAACTTCCAGATAAAAACGATGATGATGAGCTTATTAACAAAGTATCAGAAAAGCTTGGCGAGATGGCTGAAAAGACACAGCAGGAAGCAGAGTATGATACACAGCTTTATGAACAGGATAGTAATATATCAGAAAATATAAATATATCAGATATTTATGATACAGATAGTGACGGTAACAGATATGACAGTAATACAGGTGAAATCATCCATGAACATGAAGCAGAAGAGATACCATCGGCAGCAGATGATCTGGTATCAGATGATGGTGGTATAAAAAGGTCTGATAGCAGATGCTTTAATAATGGCGATAATGGCGATAAAGGCAATAATGATGATAATGCAAAATTATCAAAGCCATATGTATTTCCACCATTACATCTGCTTAATAAGAATATTAATGCAGATGGTACAGATACGATGGAGCAGAAGCGTGCAACGGCTAACAGATTACAACAGACTCTAAAGACATTTGGCGTTGATGTTAAGATTACAGACATAAGCTGTGGACCGTCTGTTACAAGATACGAGCTTCAACCTAAGATGGGTGTTAAGGTGAGTAAGATTGTATCACTGGCCGATGATATCAAACTTAATCTTGCAGCAGCAGATATACGAATTGAGGCACCTATACCGGGGAAAGCCGCTGTTGGTATAGAGGTACCTAATAAGAATCCTGAAAGTGTTATGTTAAGGGATATTCTTGATACAGATGTATTTAGAAATCACAAATCCAATATAGCATTTGGCGTAGGTAAGGATATTGCAGGAAAAACCATTGTGGCAGATATACAAAAGATGCCTCATATGCTTATTGCAGGTGCTACAGGCTCTGGTAAATCTGTATGTATTAATACAATTATTATGAGTATTCTGTTTAAAGCAAAGCCGGAAGATGTTAAAATGATAATGGTTGACCCTAAGGTTGTTGAACTTAGTGTATATAATGGTATACCACATCTTATGCTGCCGGTTGTGACTGATTGCAAAAAGGCAGCCGGAGCACTTAACTGGGCTGTTGCAGAAATGGACAGAAGATATAAGCAGTTTGAGTCCGTAGTTGCAAAAAATATTGAAGGATACAATAAAAAGGTTGAAACAATGCAGACACCGGAAGGACAGGAGCCGTTAAAGAAGATGCCACAGCTTGTTATTATTATAGATGAGCTTGCAGATCTTATGATGGTAGCACCGGGAGATGTTGAGACTGCGATATGCCGTCTTGCGCAGCTTGCAAGAGCAGCGGGAATAAATCTTGTTATTGCCACACAGAGACCTTCTGTTAATGTTATTACAGGACTTATTAAGGCAAATGTTCCGTCAAGAGTTGCATTTGCCGTATCATCAGGTGTGGATTCAAGAACTATTATTGATATGAATGGTGCAGAAAAGCTGTTAGGAAAGGGCGACATGTTATTCTATCCGGCAGGATATCCTAAGCCTGTAAGAGTACAGGGCGCATTTGTTTCTGATGAAGAAGTCGTAAGAGTGGTTGATTTTTTGAAAGAACAGGTGCAAAATGAAGAAGTATATAATAACTCAATTTCAGAAGAGATAGATAAGGCTTTGCCGGATGGTGATAAGGCAGACAGTCCGTCAAGAGAAAATGAAAGAGATCCATATTTTGCGGAAGCAGGAAGATTCTTTATTAAGAATGATAAGGGGTCTATCGGAATGCTGCAAAGATATTATAAAATTGGATATAACAGGGCGGCACGCCTTGTCGACCAGCTCACATTTGCAGGAGTGGTCGGACCTGAGATGGGAACTAAGCCAAGAAAGGTTCTCATGACAGCAGAGGAATTTGAGGAATATTTAAAAAACAATAATTAGCCTTATGGCGGAAAAGAGGAAGAGACATGGGAGTAAAGAGTGATATTGAAATTGCACAGGAAGCTGATATGTTAAACATTGCCGATGTGGCAGCTAAGATTGGTGTAACACCGGATGAGCTTGAGATGTATGGTAAGTACAAGGCTAAGCTTAGTGATGAGCTTTTAAAGAAATGTGATTCTATGGAGGATGGTAAGCTTATTCTTGTAACAGCCATTAATCCTACTCCTACAGGTGAGGGTAAGACTACAATAAGTATAGGTCTTACAGAGGCACTTTGTAAGATGGGTAAAAATGCAATTGCAGCATTAAGAGAGCCATCACTTGGACCATGTTTTGGTATTAAGGGAGGTGCAGCAGGCGGTGGTTATGCACAGGTTGTACCTATGGAAGATCTCAATCTTCATTTCACAGGTGATTTTCATGCCATAACATCAGCTAATAACCTTCTTGCGGCAATGCTTGATAATCATATCCATCAGGGAAATGCATTAAGAATTGATACAAAGAAGATTGTATGGAAAAGATGTATGGATATGAATGAGAGAGAATTAAGAGATATCATTATCGGTGTCGGTTCTAAGGCTAATGGTATAATGAGAGAGGATCATTTTATTATAACAGTTGCCTCAGAGATAATGGCTGTTCTTTGTCTTGCTGAGGATATGGCTGATTTAAAGAAGCGTCTTGGAAGAATTATTGTTGCATATAATCTTGATGGGGACCCTGTAACAGCAGATGAACTTAAGGCTACAGGCTCTATGGCAGTACTTTTAAAGGATGCCATTAAGCCTAATATGATTCAGACACTTGAGAATACTCCTGTGTTCGTACATGGTGGACCATTTGCTAATATTGCACATGGATGTAATTCAGTAAGAGCTACTAAGCTTGCAATGAAGCTTGGTGATTATGCAATTACAGAAGCAGGCTTTGGAGCTGACCTTGGTGCAGAGAAGTTCTTTGATATTAAGTGCAGATATGCAGGACTTAAGCCGGCGGCAGCAGTTATTGTAGCTACAGTTAAGGCTCTTAAGTATAATGCCGTGGTTCCAAAAAATGAGCTTGATAAGCCTGACCTTGAAGCATTAAAGAAGGGAATTGTCAATCTTGATAAGCACATCGAGAATATACATAAATTCGGTGTGCCTGTAATTGTAACGCTTAATTCATTTATTACAGATACAGAAGAAGAATATGAATTTATCAAGAAGCATTGCGAAGAAGCCGGCTGTGAATTTGCCTTATCAAAGGTATGGGCAGAAGGCGGAGAAGGCGGAATAGAGCTTGCTAAGAAAGTTCTTGATACCATTGAAAATAAAGAAAGCAGCTTTAAGCCACTCTATGATGATGATATGCCACTTGTAGAAAAGATACAGACAATTGCCAAGGAAATCTACGGCGCAGACGGTGTTAATTTTGCAGATACAGCTAAGAAAGAATTACAGCATATTACAGATATGGGATTTGGACATTTACCTGTATGTATGGCTAAGACACAGTATTCGCTTTCAGATAATCCTAAGCTTCTTGGAAGACCAGAGCATTTTACAATAGATGTAAGAGAAGTATATGTCAATGCAGGCGCAGGCTTTGTTGTAGTTATGACCGGAAAGGTTCTTACAATGCCAGGACTTCCTAAGGTACCTGCAGCAGACAACATAGATTATGATGAAGTAAATGAAAAGATAGTAGGATTATTCTAGCCCGGAATGGAGGTTAATATGCAATTATCAGAATTAGTTGAAAAGCTTGAGATTAATGTTATACAGGGAAGTGTGGATGTTAGTGTTACATCACTTACTTCTGATTCCAGAAAGGTTACTGATGGTACAGCATTCGTATGTATAGCAGGTGCTGTAAGTAACGGACATAAATATATTGCTTCAGCAGTTGAAAATGGAGCTTCCGCTATAGTAGTACAGACCGGTGAAGTAATACCTGATATTCCTGAAAACGTAACCGTTGTGGCAAGTGATAATACAAGAAAAGCCCTTGCATATATGTCAGCAGCATATTTTGGCAATCCTGCCGGTGATTTATTTACAATTGGTATTACAGGAACTAAGGGAAAGACTACAACTACTTACATGATTAAGAATGTATTAGAGGCATGTGGAATCAAGACAGGTCTTATAGGTACTATTGAGACTATCATAGGAGAAGAAAAGATACCATCATGCAATACAACACCTGAGTCATATCAGATCCATGAATCTTTCAGAAAGATGGCGGATGCAGGCTGCAAGGCTGTTGTTATGGAAGTGTCTTCACAGGGACTTAAGCTTGACAGAACAGCAGGGATAATGTTTGATATAGGTGTATTTACCAATCTTGAACCTGACCATATCGGACCGAATGAACATGAATCTTTTGAGGATTATCTTAATTGTAAAGCTAAGCTTTTTAAGCAGTGTAAGACGGGGATTGTCAATGCTGATGATGAGCACACGCCTCAGATTATCAGGGATTGTATATGTACTATCGAGACATATGGACTTGGAGATAATGCCGATTTAAGAGCAGAAAATATTAACCTGTTCCATGAGAGAGGTAAGATAGGACTGACTTATGACTGTAAGGGTCTTATGGATATGAAGGTTAATCTGTGTCTTCCTGGCAAGTTTTCAGTATACAATTCTTTATGCGCTATAGCAGTAACAAGACATTTTAATGTGGATAAAGATGTACTTGTAAAGACTCTTGGTGAAGTCAGGGTAAAGGGCAGAATTGAGATTGTTCCGGTATCGGACAGATTTACACTTATGATTGATTATGCGCACAATGCAATGTCTCTTGAGAGTATACTTGCAACACTTAAAGAATATAACCCACACAGGCTTGTATGTCTTTTCGGCTGTGGTGGCAACCGCTCAAAGGAGAGAAGATTTGAAATGGGTGAGGTATCTGGCAGACTTGCTGACCTTACGATTATCACATCGGATAATCCCAGATTTGAAGAACCACAGGATATAATTGAGGATATTAAGACAGGTATATCTAAGACGACAGGAAAGCATGTTGATATTACTGACAGAAAAGAAGCTATAAAATATGCAATAGAACATGCGGAAGATGGAGATATTATTGTACTTGCAGGTAAAGGACACGAGGATTATCAGGAAATAAAAGGTGTTAAATATCCTATGGATGAACGTGTACTTATTAAGGAAGTGCTTGAGGAATTAAAGGCATCCGGCTGGAAGTAAAGTGCAAAAAAGTGAGTAGTGTGAAAAATAAACTCGATAGCTTATTTTATAACAAGTTCATAAATGAACTGGCTATTTGTGCCGGAGGCGTCACAAAGCAGCACTTATCGCAGAGCCAAATCTGACATTTGGCTCGCGCTTCCTCCGGCATTAAAAATGCCTGCGGAATGGGGAGTCGTATGTATGCAGATATTATAGTAGACATTTCACATGAACAGCTTGACAGGACATTCCAGTATGCTGTTCCAGAAAAAATGGAGCAGGATATTGATGTGGGTGTTCTTGTGAATGTGCCGTTTGGACGTGGTAACAGAACTATTACCGGATATGTAATTGAGCTTAGTAATGAACCTAAGCTTGATATTGATAAAATTAAATACATTGACAGTATTGTTCCTGATAAAGTTAAGGCTGTAAGCAGGATGATTAAGCTTGCAGCATGGCTTAAGCATAATTACGGCTCTACGATGAATCAGGCATTAAAGACTGTTATTCCCGTCAAAGAAAAGGTTAAGCATAAAGAGAAAAAATCTGTGCGTCTTGTAATAGACAGGCATGAGGCACAGTCATATATTGAACTTTTTGTGAAGAAAAATGCAAAGGCAAGGCTCAGGCTGTTACAGGCACTTATGCAGGAGCAGGTAATAGACTGCGCCATTGTCAAAGAGAAGCTGAATATTACCATGCAGACGGTCAACACACTTGTAAAGCTGGGAATTGCTGATATAGAAGTTGAAAATATATATAGAAATCCTATAAAAAACACTGATGATTTTGAAAAAAGATTAACACTTAATCCAGAACAGAAACATGTAGTTGATACATTTATAAAGGATTATGATAATGGGAACAGACATACCTATCTTATACATGGTGTGACGGGAAGTGGAAAGACACTGTGTTATCTTGATATGATAGAACATGTCGTATCACACAAAAAACAGGTAATAATGCTTATCCCTGAAATTGCACTGACATTCCAGACAGTACAAAGATTCTACAGACGTTTTGGTGACAGAGTATCTATAATTAATTCAAGAATGTCTAAGGGAGAAAGATATGACCAGTTTTTAAGGGCAATGCGCGGTGAGATTGATATAATGATTGGTCCGCGTTCAGCTTTGTTCACACCATTTTCAGATATTGGGCTTATAGTAATAGATGAAGAGCATGAAAGTGCTTATAATAGTGAGCAGTCACCGAGATATCATGCGAAAGAAACAGCCATATATATTGCTAAGGAGCATAATGCTTCGGTCATACTAGGTTCGGCGACTCCGTCTGTTGAGACATATTATCACGCACTTACAGGAGAATATAAGCTGTTTACTTTATCACACAGGGCGCTTGGAAATGAGCTTCCTAAGGTATATGTAGAAGATCTCAGGGAAGAATTAAAAAGCGGCAACCGCTCCATATTAAGCAGAAGGCTTAAGGCGTTGATAGAGGACCGGCTTAATAATAACAAACAGGTTATGCTTTTTCTTAATAAACGAGGTTATGCAGGTTTTATATCATGCAGGTCATGCGGACATGTAATGAAGTGTCCACATTGTGATATTTCACTTACATTTCATAAGAATGGTAAGCTTGTATGTCATTATTGCGGCTATGAGCAGCCGTCAGTAAATCTTTGTCCGAAATGTGGTTCAAGATATATATCAGGTTTCAGGGCAGGAACGCAGCAGGTTGAAGAAGTGATTAAGAAGATGTATCCCGCTGCACGCACATTAAGGATGGATATGGATACTACAACCGGAAAAGAAGGACATGAAAAGATACTTTCAGCATTTGCCAATCACGAGGCAGATATACTTGTTGGTACGCAGATGATTGTTAAAGGACATGATTTTCCTGATGTTACGCTTGTAGGAGTGCTGGCGGCTGATATGTCCTTGTATTCAGGAAGTTATATGGCAGCAGAGAGAACATTTCAATTACTGACACAGGCGGCAGGAAGAGCCGGAAGAGGAGATACACCCGGAGAGGTTGTGATTCAGACTTATACGCCTGACAATTACAGCATTAAGACGGCACAGGCACAGGATTATAATGCGTTCTATGAGGAAGAGATTGCGTACAGAAGACTTATGGAATATCCGCCAATCAGCAATATGCTTAAAGTAAGCATTGCTTCTAAGAATGAGAAAATCTTAGATGCAGCGGCAGATTATATTAAAAATAACCATAACAGATTTCATGGAAGTGAGATTAATGTATATGATCCGGTTAATGCAGGGATATATAAGATTAATGATATCTATACTAAGTTAATCTATGCCAAAGCGCAAGATTATGAAGCTTTGACAGATTTTAAAGATAAGATAGAAGATATTTCAAAGAATACAGACATTTTTAAAAATGTGAATACACAGTTTGAATTTAACTAGATTGATTTTTATTTATTCATAATGGAGGAAAATATGGCAATAAGAAATGTAAGAACAATTGGAGATGAAATATTAACAAAAACGGCTAAAGAAGTAAAAGAGATGACTCCTAGAATTAAAGAGTTAATAGAGGATATGTTTGATACAATGTATGAGGCAGAGGGTGTAGGACTTGCAGCACCACAGGTTGGAATAAGAAAGAGAATAGTTGTAATTGACTGTGGCGACCACCCATATGTGCTTATTAATCCTGTTATATTAGAAACAAGCGGCGAACAGACTGGTTATGAGGGATGTCTTTCAGTTCCAGGTAAGGTCGGAGAGGTAACACGACCTAATTATGCTAAGGTTAAGGCACTTAACGAAGATATGGAAGAATATATTGTAGAGGGAACTGAACTGCTTGCAAGATGTCTGTGCCATGAAATAGACCATCTTGATGGAAAGCTGTATGTAGATCTTGTACAAGGTGGACTTAAGGATACAGAAAGTCTTGAAGATGAAGAATAGTGTGGAAAATAAGGAGAATTAGTGTGAAAAATAAGCTTGATAGCTTATTTTATCACACGGCTATTTGTGCCGCAGGCGTCACAAAGTAGCCCTTATCGCAGAGCCAAATCTGACATTTGGCTCGCGATTCCTCCGGCATTAAAAATGCCTGCGGAATGGAGATTAGTATGAATGTGATTTTTATGGGAACTCCTGATTTTTCAGTAGGAACCCTTGAAGCAATTATTAAAGCCGGACATACAGTAAGTGCAGTTGTGACACAGCCGGATAAACCAAAGGGAAGAGGCGGCGCAATGGCAATGTCGGCGGTTAAGGAGTCGGCGCTTAAACACGGACTTACCGTGTTACAGCCTGTAAAGGCATCTAACCCTGAATTTGTAGAAGAATTAAGAACTTATAATCCGGATGTTATTGTTGTTGTTGCATTCGGACAACTGTTACCTGAGTCAATTATTAATATGCCTGAGTATGGCTGTATCAATGTTCATGCCTCTCTTCTTCCGAAGTACAGAGGTGCGGCACCTATACAGTGGGCTGTTATTGATGGCTGTGAATATTCAGGGGTTACTACAATGCAGATGAATGAGGGACTTGACACAGGTGATATACTTCTTACCAAAAAGGTAAAACTTGCACCTAAGGAAACAGGTGGAAGTCTTTTTGACAGATTGAGCGAAGTAGGAGCTGAATTACTGGTTGACACCTTAAAAGAAGCACAAGCAGGAACGCTTAAGCCACAAGCACAGGATGATTCGCAGTCAACTTATGTAAAGATGATTAACAAATCTTTTGGTGAGATTGATTTTAATGAACCGGCAGAAAAGATTGAAAGACTCATAAGAGGACTTAATCCATGGCCTAGTGCATTTACACACCATAATGGTAAGATGCTTAAACTTTGGGATGCTGATGTATGTAATGATACAGACAGCAGTGCCAAGGCAGGAACGGTAACGCAGGTTGATAAAGATACATTTATTATTAAATGTGGTAATAAATCATTAAAGATTAATGAATTACAGCTTGAAGGCAAGAAGAGAATGGATTCAGCTTCATTCTTAAGAGGAAATGGAATAAAGACCGGTGAAAAACTCGGTATACATTAAGCATAATTTTCATTGATATTTAACAACAAAGCTGTCTTGAAATACTGTAAAAATAATGCGAATACGATTATTTTTAACAATACTGTTCAAAAATATAGATTAATATATAGAATAAAATGCTTTATTTTATATATGGAATGGAGGATTATATGGTTGGATTATACATGAGATATGGTTATGGATACTATTTTGACCCGACATATATATTAATTATTATAGCGGGTATTATATCGCTGATGGCACAGATGAAGGTGTCATCTGCATTTTCAAGATATTCTAATGTAAGAAGTCTTTCAGGAATAACAGGAGCTATGGCGGCAGAGCAGATTTTACATTCACAGGGAATATATGATGTAACGATACAGAGAGTATCAGGAAAGCTCACCGACCATTATAATCCATCCAATAAGACTCTTAATCTTTCTGATGCTGTATATGGTGCAACGTCAGTAGCAGCAATAGGTGTTGCGGCACATGAATGTGGTCATGCGATACAGCATGCAAGAGGATATGCACCATTATCTTTTAGGACTGCACTGGTTCCTATTGCTAATTTAGGTTCAAAGCTTTCATGGGTATTTATAATTGCAGGACTTATATTTTCATTTAACGGTCTTCTTATAAATATTGGTATAATAATGTTTTCGGCAGCAGTGCTTTTCCAGCTTGTAACACTTCCGGTTGAATTTGATGCATCAGCAAGGGCATTAAAGCTGTTATCTTCAACAGGAATTATGAACAATTCAGAAGTATCACAGACTAAAAAGGTACTGTCAGCAGCAGCCATGACTTATGTTGCTGCCGCCGCTACAGCTATTTTACAGCTTGTGAGACTTATAATATTATTCGGAGGACGTAATGACCGCGACTAATTTGGTGAACTTAAGAGCCGTAGTGCTTGATATATTAATGGAGCTTGAAAAAGAGGATACTATGAGCCATATAGTAATTGGCAGTGCGTTATCCAAATTCCAGTATCTTGAAAAAAATGAAAGAGGTTTTATTACAAGAGTTGCACAGGGAACGATAGAAAAGAGAATAGAGCTTGATTATATTATTAACAGCTATTCAAAGATACCTGTAAATAAGATGAAGCCAGTTATACGAAATATTATGAGAATGTCAGTATATCAGTTACGGTATATGCCAAATGTTCCTGCATCGGCAGTATGTAACGAGGCTGTCAAGCTGGCTGTAAAAAGGAAGTTTGTCAATCTTAAGGGCTTTGTTAATGGTGTATTAAGAAATATTTCAAGGAATCCTGATAATATAAAATATCCTGACAGAAGTGATATGAAAAGATTTCTGTCAATAAAGTATTCATTTCCTGAATGGCTTATTGAGATGTGGAATATAACATATACTTATGAGCAGATAGAAAGAATGCTTATAGGCTTTGATAATGATAAAAGAACGTATATAAGATGTAACACCAACGTAACCACACCTGATGAATTAAAGCACAGGCTTGAAGCGGAGGGAATAACAGTTATACCTGTTAAAGGACTTAGCTATGCTTTTGAGATAAAAGGTTATAATTATATTGACGATATTGAGGCATTTGCAGATGGCTGTTTTCAGATACAGGATATAAGTTCAATGTTAGCCGGCGAGGCGGCATGTATTAAGGGAGAAGAACATATAACAGATGTATGTGCAGCCCCAGGTGGCAAGACTATTAATGCGGCATTAAAGCTTAATAATGGAACTGTTGATTCAAGGGATGTGTCTGATTATAAGGTATCACTCATTGAAGACAATCTTGACAGACTTGGCATTGACAATGTCACGACTAAAGTGTGGGATGCTACAGTTGTAGATGAAAGTGCTATAGGCAGGGCAGACATTGTTATTGCAGATGTGCCATGTTCAGGTCTTGGAATTATAGGAAGAAAGCCTGATATAAAGTATAATACCAGCCCTGAAAAGATAGCAGAGCTGGTAAAACTTCAAAGAGACATATTATCAACAGTACAGTCATATGTAAAAAAAGGCGGGTATCTTATATACAGCACATGCACAATTAATAAATCAGAAAATGAAGACAATGTAAAGTGGCTGTGTGATAATTATGGCTTTGAAGTATGTCCTCCTGAAGGCGTAATAAAAGAATATATAATGACAGATTCGGATAATAATATATCATATTATGATGATAATATTATGGATAACAATATTGATAAGATATCCGGAAGAGTTACCGATACAAATAACATGTCAGATAAAAATAATGATATTTCATATGAACATAATAACAATGCAGAATATGGTATACAGCTTCTTCCGGGAGTTGGTAATACAGACGGTTTCTTTATATGCAGATTATATAAAAATTAGAGCGCAATGGAGCTTAGTGTGAAAAATAAGCTTGATAGCTTATTTTATCACTAGTTCATAAGTGAACTGGCTGTTTGTGCTGCAGGCGTTATAAACAGACCTTGATGGAAGAAGAAAATAGTTTTCAGAATGTAGATTTAATGAAGAAAGAAGATTATTTTAAACAATAGGAGTTTTAATTAAGTACCTATGAAATGGAGAATACAATGGATTTAACAGATATAAAGTCATTAAGCTATGAAGAGCTGGAAGAATTTATTGTCAATCTTGGCGATAAGAAATTCAGGGCGGCGCAGATATATCAGTGGCTGCATAAGAAGCTGGTAACTGATTTTGATGAGATGACCAATATTTCAAAGGATTTAAGAGAAAAATTAAAGACAACATGCCGTCTGGTTGCATTAGAGCCTGAGAGAGTACAGGTATCTAAGCTTGATGGAACATCAAAATATCTCTTTAAATTATATGATAATAACCTTATTGAAAGTGTTCTTATGAAATACCATCATGGTAATTCAGTATGTATATCTTCACAGGTTGGCTGCCGGATGGGCTGCAGGTTCTGTGCTTCTACACTTGATGGAATGGTAAGGTGTCTTGCACCGTCAGAAATGCTTGACCAGATATATACAATACAGAGATTATCGGGGGAAAGAGTAGATAATGTAGTTGTTATGGGTTCAGGTGAACCATTTGATAACTTTGATAATCTTGTTAAATTTTTACATCTGCTTAATAGCGATAAAGGACTTAACATAAGTGCGAGAAATATAACTGTATCAACCTGTGGGCTTGTTCCTAAGATAAGGCAGTTAGCTGATATGAAGCTGCAGATAACGCTTGCAATATCTCTTCACGCACCTAATGATGAACTTAGAAAGACAATGATGCCTATAGCGAACAAATATTCGATTGAAGAAATAATTGAAGCCTGCAGATATTATATTGAACAGACAGGACGAAGAATCTCATTTGAATATAGTCTTGTAAAAGGTGTCAATGATACTAAGGAATGTGCAGACCAGTTAATAGCCTTGGTGCGTAATATGAAATGTCACATTAATCTTATTCCGGTTAATCCTATCAAAGAAAGGGATTATGAGCAGTCAGAGAAAAAGTCTATTAATGAATTTAAAAATAAACTTGAAAAAAGCGGAATAAATGTTACTATAAGAAGAGAAATGGGCAGAGATATTGATGGTGCATGTGGTCAGCTGCGAAAGAGTTATATGGAAGAAAAATAGTTGTACTAAAGTTCAACGGAATGGAGGACATAATGAAGGCTCAAGCTGTTACTGATGTTGGACAGCAACGTAAGGTTAATCAGGATTATTTGTATTATACAATTGATAAAATAGGTAATCTGCCTAATCTGTTTCTTGTTGCAGATGGCATGGGAGGACATAAGGCAGGAGATATGGCATCCAAATATACAGTCGAAAGTTTCGTAAGACTTGTCAGTGAAACCATACAGAAAGACCCTATTCTTATACTTAGTGATAATGTTAAAACAGTTAATACATTATTAATTAACAAAGCTGCAGAATCAGAGGACTATAAAGGTATGGGAACTACTTTTGTGGCAGCTACGTTACAGGATAATGTATTAAGAATAGCAAATGTTGGAGACAGCAGATTATATATTATAAGTAATGATATAAGACAGATAACAAGAGATCATTCATATGTAGAAGAGATGGTAATGCGTGGTCAGATAGACAGAAAACAGGCAAGGACACATGCAAAAAAGAATATTATTACAAGGGCTATAGGCGCTGAAAAGACAGTGGAGCCGGAGATGTTTAGCATAGACATACAAAAGGGTGATAAGATACTTATGTGTACTGACGGATTGTCTAATATGATAGAGGATACCGACATACTAAAGATTGTGAAAGAAAGTACAGATATAGATGAGGCAGTAAAAAGGCTGGTAGCAACAGCTAATGAAAATGGTGGGACTGATAATATATCGGTTCTTATGGTTGAAATATAAATGCCGTAATACTCGGCGGAATGGATGAGTTATATGTTAAGAAAAGGAATGTTTTTAGCAGACAGATACGAGATATTAGAACAGATTGGCACGGGAGGAATGTCAGATGTATATAAGGCTAAGTGTCACAAACTTAATCGTTATGTTGCAATCAAAGTATTAAAGCCGGAATTCAGCCAGGATAAGACATTTGTGTCAAAGTTCAGGGTAGAAGCACAGTCGGCAGCGGGACTTACACATCCTAACATAGTTAATGTATATGATGTTGGAGATGAGAATGGAATACATTATATTGTAATGGAACTGGTTGAGGGAATAACCCTTAAAAAGTATATTGAAAAAAGAGGCAGGCTGCCATACAAAGAAGCCATAAGCATAGCAATACAGGTTGCTAATGGCATGGAAGCGGCACATAACCATAATATAGTACATCGTGACATTAAACCGCAGAATATAATCATATCTAAGGATGGCAAGGTCAAGGTTACTGATTTTGGTATTGCAAAGGCTGCAAGTACTGCAACTATCAATTCTTCCGCAATGGGTTCAGTTCATTATATATCTCCTGAACAGGCAAGAGGCGGATATTCAGACCAGAGAAGTGATATATATTCATTTGGTATAACATTATATGAGATGCTTACAGGTGTAGTTCCATTTGACGGAGATACAACAGTTGCTGTAGCCGTACAGCATATTCAGGATGAGATACCTGCGCCATCTACAGTTGTTGAGGGTATTCCAATAGCAATAGATAAGATTGTTATGAAGTGTACCCAGAAGAAGACAGAAAGAAGATATCAGAATGCATCTGAGCTTATTGCTGACCTTAAGAAGGCACTTGTAATGCCGGAACAGGATTTTGTGAAAATGGCACCTGTCTATGGAGCGGCATCGGTTGTTAATAATAATAAACAGGATGAAAATGAAGATATGAAAAATAAAAATAAAAAGTATTATGATGATAATCTGGATGATGACTACGATGATGGCGAAGATGATGAGTTAGATGATTATGATGATGACGATGATGATGAACTCTATGAAAGAAAAGCCAAAGGTGCATCAGGTGATATAGATAATGAAAGCAATGAAAAGCTTGATAAAATGATGAAATGGATAGGAATGGGTATAGCAGGAGTCATTCTTATAATTACAATATTCGTTGTAGTAAGGCTTGTAGGTGCAGGTGTATCATCATCAAGCAAAGAAACCACAGCTGCACAGCAGGAGACAACAACTAAGGATAAGAACAGCGTAAAAGTTCCAAATGTAAAAGGAATGACAGAGGCTGAGGCAAAGGCAGCACTTAATAAGGTCAATCTTGGTTATAAGGCTGTATATAAGGCATCATCAACAGTTGAGTCAGGAAAGATAATATCACAGGATAAGGAAGCAGGTTCTTCTGTAGATAAGAATACAACTATAACAGTAACGGTAAGCAGTGGTGAAGAGACTAAAGCTACAGCAACAGTTCCATCTGTAACAGGCATGACAGAATCTAATGCAACAAGTGTATTACAGAATGCAGGTTTTTCAGTTAATACAGATTATTCATACAGTGATACAGTAGAATCAGGCAATGTTATCAGCCAGTCACCATCAGGCAGTTCATCAGCTCAGGAAGGAACAACAGTAACGATAGTTGTAAGCCGTGGTAAAGAGGTTAAGAATGTAACAGTTCCTAATGTTATGGGCTTAGATGAAAGTACAGCAAGACAGACACTTGAGAGCAGTGATTTACATGTATCTGTTAATTATGTAACAAGTGCTTCTAATGTTGCTTATGGAAATGTAATATCACAGAGTTACAATTCTGGCACATCTGTACAGTCAGGTTCTTCTATTACAATTACTGTAAGCCATTATGAACAGCCGGCAACTACTCAGGCTGCAACAACAGCACCGGCAACGACAACAGCACCGGTACAGGCAACAACAGCAGCGGCAGCGACAACAAAAGCGGCAGCAGCGGCTGGTAATGCTGCTCCATCTAATTAATTTTAATAGGCAGTTTGGCTGATATGAGAAAGTCAGCGGAACTGACCAGCGGCTCGTAATAGGATTCGCTCACAAATCTTGAACAGATTATAGCCGTTATAGAGTAATTAATATGAGCTGATTTTATAAAATGTAATTACAGAAAGATTAAAGATTATAATGCAGGGAAAGATTATAAAAGGTATTGCAGGATTTTATTATGTTCATGCACAGGATAATGTAATATATGAATGTAAAGCAAAGGGAATATTCAGAAATAGAAAAATCAAGCCGCTTGTCGGAGATAATGTTGATATTGAAATATTAGATGCGGATAAAGAAAAAGGTAATATTGTAGATATTTTAACAAGAAAGAATGAGCTTATAAGACCGGCATCTGCAAATATAGATCAGTCTATGATAATATTTGCGGCTGCCAATCCACAGCCTAATTTTAATCTGCTGGATAAGTTCCTTGTTATGATGGATTATCAGGATGTACCGACGGTTATATGTTTCAATAAATGTGATATGGTAAGTGAGGAAGAGCAAAAAGAGCTTGAAGACATATATAGTGGATGTGGATGTAAGGTAATATTTACAAGTACATTTACAGGATATGGAATGGATATTGTAAAAGAGCTTATTAAGCATAAGACAACCGTTCTTGCAGGACCGTCAGGTGTTGGAAAGTCATCACTTACCAATCTTATTCTTCCAGAGGCTAAGATGGAAACAGGAGGAGTAAGCAGAATCGGCAGAGGAAGACATACAACAAGACATTCCGAGATATTTAATGTGGAAAATGACACCTATATTATGGATACACCGGGATTTACATCACTTAATATTCCAACAATGGAAAAGGAAGATATAAGATTATATTTTCCTGAATTTGATCAATATGAGGGCACATGCAGGTTTAACGGATGTGTTCATGTAAATGAACCTGATTGCAGTGTAAAGGCAGCAGTTGCAGACAGACATATCAACAAAAAAAGATATGACAGTTATGTAAGCATATACAATGAGTTAAAAGAACAGAAAAGATATAAGTAAAAATATATCTGATAATATGATTATCTTATTGTGATTATCTTATAAAGAAATGGAGAAAACCAATGAATATTTTATCACCATCAATATTGTCGGCTGATTTTAGCAGACTCGGAGAGCAGATTATAGAAATAGATAAGGCAGGGGCTGAATATATCCATATAGATGTTATGGATGGAATGTTTGTACCCAGTATTTCACTTGGCATGCCTGTTATTAAGTCCATAAGACCTCTGACAAAGAGAGTTTTTGACGTGCATCTTATGATAAATGAGCCAATAAGATATATTGACGAATTTGTTAAGGCTGGAGCTGATATTATCACGGTTCATGTGGAGGCGTGTGCGGATGTAAGTGCTACAATAGATAAAATACACGCAGCTGGTGTAAAGGCGGGCATAACCCTTAATCCTGATACACCTGTATCAGCAATCAAAGCATATCTTTCCAAAGTTGATATGGCGCTTGTAATGAGTGTTAATCCGGGGTTTGGCGGACAGAAGTTTATTACAGAGTCTATTGATAAGATTAAGGAACTTAGACGTCTTGTTACGGAGATGAATCTTAATCTGGATATCGAAGTAGATGGTGGCATTAAGCAGGATAATCTTGCAAGTGTTCTTGAAGCAGGTGCTAATGTAATAGTAGCGGGTTCTGCAATATTTGCCGGTTCGCCACAGGAAAATGTCAGAAAATTCAAAGATATAATGAATATCTGGTAGTTTTAAGATGGTGTATAGAGCTGCTGAATAACCTGCGAGTTGTTGAAACAGGGGATGTAGTTTGGAGGTGGCGGATTGTATTGGGAATTTCCAATGCAATCCGCCACCTCCACGCTACATTTCAAAGACATTTGAGATGTGGACGAACCGGTAGGATATTAGTTTTACATATCAGCCACAGCCTGCCCTTTGCTACATTTCAAAAATCACTATGCATGGCGTGGCGACGTAGCTTTTTTTACAAGTTAATAAATGAAACAGCTATTTGTGCCGCAGGCGCATAAATGGCCATTATCGCAGAGCAAAATCTGACATTTGGCCTGCGATTACTCTAGCATTAGAAAATGCCTGCGGAATGGGGATTAGTATGAGATTAGATATTATAGGTTTGCTGGGTGCATGTTCATATGCCCTTGACTGTGTAGAAGCCCAGCTTGTTAAGGTTACTACGGGACATTCAAAAAGAGTGGCTTATATGAGTGTGTGTATGGCAGAACAGGCTGGTGTATCTGATGATGAATTACAGGATCTTGCAGCCTGTGCATTATTGCACGATAACGCACTGACACAGTACATTAGTGAAGAATTTCACAATTATGTGGATGACAATACCATAAATACAATAACAACAGGGCAATTAGGTATTCATTGTTACTATGGTGAGAATAATCTTAAGAAATATCCGTTTAATACAGATATGAGCGGCGTTATATTGTATCATCACGAAAATGCAGAGGGTTCAGGTCCGTTTTCTAAAAAATGGGATGAGATACCTTTTTTTGCAAGGATAATTCATATGTGTGATATTGTTGATATATTCTGCAGGACAGAAAAGATTAATTATCAAACATGGGAAAAAGCACATGCATATATATTGCAAAATAAAGGAACTATGTTTGATGATGAATGTTGTGAGCTGTTCTTTAAAACATTTACAAAGGACAACTTTATAGTAATGGGAAATAACGATTTTGAAAAGCTGTTATGGAGGAAGATTCCAGATAAACAGCAGGACTATGATAAAGATGTGTGTATGGATATTGCAGATTTGTTTGCAAAGATTATCGACTATAAATCTGAGTTTACCGGCAGACATTCACTGGGAGTTGCAAAAAACGCTGCATTTTATTCCAAGCATATGGGATATAATGAGGAAACAGTGTGTAAGATGTATCTTGCAGGGGCATTGCATGATATAGGGAAAATAGTGATTGATACTGACATTCTCGAAAAGCCGGGACGTCTTACTGAGGATGAATTTTCCCAGATGAAAAATCATGCTGAGGCCACATATTATATATTATCGCAGGTAAAAGATTTTGAAGATATAAGAGACTGGGCGGCGTTCCACCATGAAAAACTGGATGGAAGCGGTTATCCTTTTGGAAAAAATGCATCTGAGCTTAATACAAATGAGCGCCTGATGGCGTGTGTTGATATATATCAGGCACTTACGGAAAAAAGACCATATAAGGATGGGATGAGCCATGAAAAAGCATGTGATATACTTAAAGATATGGCACGAAAGGGCTGGATAGATAATAATATAGTGGAAACAATATCAAATTGTTTGTAAAAATACCAAAACTTAACAAATGGTAAAATATTGCCAAAAAATATACAATATTTAATAAAATCTTTATGTATTTTAATGAGTAATTTGTAATAATAACTTTACTTTTGTTGTAATTAAGATTAAAATATTAGTAATGGGAACTAATGTGACCACAATATTGCTTAAGGAGGAATAATTAAAATGGCTAGAGAAAAACAGTCTATGGATGGTAATACAGCCGCAGCTCATGTAGCGTATGCGTATACAGAAGTTGCAGGTATCTATCCTATCACACCTTCCAGCCCAATGGCAGACGTTGTTGATCAGTGGTCTGCAGCCGGAAGAAAGAATATTTTCGGAAATACGGTAAAGGTAACAGAGATGCAGTCTGAAGCAGGTGCAGCAGGTACAGTGCATGGTTCATTAGCAGCCGGTGCTCTTACAACTACATTTACAGCTTCACAGGGACTTCTTCTTATGATTCCTAACATGTACAAGATTGCTGCTGAACAGCTTCCTTGTGTATTCGATGTATCAGCTCGTACAGTTGCTACACAGTCACTTAACATCTTTGGTGACCACAGTGACGTATATGCTTGTCGTCAGACAGGTTTTGCTATGCTTGCTGAAACTAATCCACAGGAAGTTATGGATTTAAGCCCTGTAGCTCATCTTGCAGCTATTGAAGGAAAGGTTCCATTTATTAACTTCTTTGATGGTTTCCGTACATCTCACGAGATTCAGAAGATTGAAAAGTGGGATTATGAAGATCTTAAGGAAATGTGCAACATGGATGCAGTTAAGGCATTCAGAGAGCATGCACTTAATCCGGAACATCCAGCTATGCGTGGTTCTCACGAGAATGGTGATGTATTCTTCCAGCATCGTGAGGCATGTAACTCAGCATATGATAACCTTCCAGCAGTAGTTGAAAAGTACATGAAGAAGGTTAACGAAAAGCTTGGTACAGATTATGATTTATTTAACTACTATGGTGCAGAAGATGCAGACAGAGTAATCATTGCAATGGGTTCTATCTGTGACGTTGCAGAAGAGGTTATTGATTACTTAACAGCTAAGGGTGAGAAGGTTGGTCTTGTAAAAGTAAGACTTTATCGTCCTTGGGTATCATCAGCACTTCTTAAGGTTCTTCCTAAGACAGCTAAGAAGATTGCTGTACTTGACAGAACTAAGGAACCTGGTTCATTAGGTGAGCCACTTTACCTTGATGTTGCTACAACACTTCGTGAAGCTAAGATGAATGATGTTATTCTTACAGGTGGACGTTACGGTCTTGGTTCTAAGGATACACCACCTTCATCAGTATTTGCTATTTATAAGGAACTTGAAAAGGATGATCCTAAGTCAAGATTCACAATTGGTATCGTCGATGATGTTACTAACTTAAGCTTACCAGAAGTTAAGCCAGCTCCTATTACATCAGCTAAGGGAACAGTTGAATGTAAGTTCTGGGGTCTTGGTGGTGATGGTACAGTAGGTGCTAACAAGAACTCTACTAAGATTATCGGTGATCATACAGATAAGTATATTCAGGCATACTTCCAGTATGACTCAAAGAAGACAGGTGGTATTACAATATCTCATCTTCGTTTTGGTGATAACCCAATTAAGAGTCCATACTACATCAATCAGGCTGACTTCGTAGCATGTCATAATCCTTCATATGTTATTAAGGGTTATAAGATGGTTCAGGATGTTAAGCCGGGCGGAATCTTTATGATTAACTGTCAGTGGTCTGATGAAGAATTAAATGAACATATGCCAGCAGAAGCTAAGCAGTACATTGCTAAGAATAACATTCAGTTATATACAATCAATGCTATTGACAAGGCTATCGAGATTGGTATGGGTAAGAGAACTAATACTATCTTACAGTCAGCATTCTTCAAGCTTGCTAATGTAATGCCTATTGACAAGGCTGTTGAATATATGAAGGCAGCTGCTAAGAAGTCATACAGCAAGAAGGGTGATGCAGTCGTAGAGATGAACTACAAGGCTATTGATGCCGGTGTAGATGCAGTACATAAGGTTGAAGTTCCTGCTGACTGGGCTACAGCAACAGATGAGAAGAAGGTTGTTGAGCGTTCAGGTCGTCCTGCTACAGTTAAGATGGTTAACGAACTCCTTGATCCTATCGGATTAATGGATGGTGACAGCCTTCCAGTATCTGCATTTAAGGATATTGCTGATGGTCAGTTTGAAACAGGTGCATCTGCATATGAGAAGAGAGGAACAGCAGTTATGGTTCCAGAATGGGATCCAACAAGCTGTGTTCAGTGTAATAGCTGTGCATTTGTCTGTTCACATGCAACAATCCGTCCATTTATCTTAGATGCCGGTGAAGTAAGTGCAGCACCTTCACAGATTAAGCTTGCTGATTCTAAGCATGCTGTTGCAGAAGGAATGAAGTTCACAATGAGCGTATCTCCATTAGATTGTATGGGATGTGGCGAATGTGTAACTGTATGTCCTGCTGCTGCTAAGGGTGCATTAAAGATGGTTCCACAGGAATCACAGGCAGACGAACAGCCAGTATTCAATTACTTAGTTGAAAATGTAGGCAAGAAGGAAATCAAGCCTGTATTTACAGATACAACACCAATCGGTTCACAGTATAACCAGCCACTCCTTGAGTTCTCAGGAAGCTGTGCAGGTTGTGCAGAAACATCTTATGCAAGATTAATTACACAGTTATTTGGTGAGCATATGTACATCTCTAACGCAACAGGTTGTTCTTCAATCTGGGGTGGTCCTGCTGCTACATCACCATATACAGTTAATAAGGATTCTAAGAAGGGACCAGCATGGGCTAACTCATTATTTGAAGATAATGCAGAACACGGCTTTGGTATGTACCTTGGTCAGAAGACACTTAGAGATCAGGCTGTTGAATTATTAAAGGAAATGGCTGAATCTGATAAGTCATCTGCTGAACTTAAGGCTGCAATCGCTAAGTTCATGGAAACTAAGGAAGATACAAAGGCTAATACACCAGCTGTTGAAGCTTTAATTCCAGAATTAGAGAAGGCTGCTGCTGCCGGATGCCAGGTTGCTCCAGAAGTACTTGCTAAGAAGGATTACCTTGCTAAGAAGTCTGTATGGATCTTCGGTGGTGATGGTTGGGCTTACGATATTGGTTTCGGTGGTCTTGACCATGTACTTGCATCAGGTGAGAATGTAAATGTTATGGTATTCGATACAGAAATGTATTCTAATACAGGTGGACAGGCATCTAAGGCTTCTAACATCGGTGAAGTTTGTCAGTTCGCTGCTGCTGGTAAAGAGATTGGTAAGAAGTCTCTTGCTGAAATCGCTATGAGCTATGGTTATGTATATGTAGCACAGATTGCTCTTGGTGCTAATCCAGCTCAGGCTGTTAAGGCTATTGCAGAAGCTGAAGCTTATCCAGGACCATCACTCATCATTGGTTACGCTCCTTGCGAACTTCACGGTATCGCTAAGGGTGGTATGAACCATTGTCAGGATGAGATGAAGAAGGCTGTTAAGTCTGGATACTGGAACCTCTTCTCATTCAACCCAGAACTTAAGAAGGAAGGAAAGAATCCATTCACATTAACATCTAAGCCAGGTGATGGCTCATATCAGGAATTCCTTAATAATGAGGCTCGTTATACTCGTCTTATTAAGCCATTCCCAGAAAGAGCTAAGACACTCTTTGCTAAGTCAGAAGAAGTTGCTACAGAACGTTATGAGCACCTTTTAAGATTAGTAGAGCTTTATAAATAATATATTAATATAAGTGAATAATTGCAATTAACACGGGTCTCCGGTTTCATACATTGTGTATGGGACCGGAGACTTTTTGCTGTATAGAAAAATGTTTCTATGTATGGCTATTACTCTTGTTGAAAATAAGTCTGTTTGATATAATCCCATCTTTGACACTTTTTAGGTTAAAAATCGCCGCAAATACAGACAGTTACTGCGTTTGCGGCTTTTATACATTTTTCGTGAAAAATACTGTAAATCATAAGCGATATGAAACATGTGAGAAAATGTGCTTTTATGCGGTCATCGCGGTGATGATATACTGGTCTTGCCTCAAATTCAGATTTCATGATTCTGAAGGATTCTTCTATTTCCCATCTGTCATGGTTTGTCCTGGCTATTTCGGCAGGGTCATCGTCAAGATTTGTACATACAGCATAAAAACCATCGTACTTTCATTCTTCTTCAATGGCATTTATATTTAGCTCATAGGCAGCTTTTTCTGCAGCATTTAACTCATTGACGTGAGAGCGAGCCCAGGCCTCAGCATCATCAACGCCATAAGTTTCTTTGATAAAAGTTTCAGTACCAAGTTTTTCTACAATCTCAGAAGTATTTTTACCATTTTTCTGAACGGATTTAATTACTGGACTGAGAGGTTTTTGGGGTGTCAAACTTCCGAGAGGCTGCCCTTTGCCGGGGCATCCTCTTTTCTATTTTACAGAAGCAATCAAAAATTACATGTATTCAACCTAACGAAATCGTGATATAATCTAAATATATTTGAATGAGAAATATGTAGGTGGCTTATGGGTGTAAGTTATAACAGATTGTGGAAAATGCTCTTAGATAAAAAATATGGAGCGGATAGAGATGCAGTACCTCACCGGGATCAGTGGTAATATTCTTGCCCGGATGGGAAAAAACAGTATGTATCAATGGAGACGATTAAGAAGATCTGCAAGAAATTAGACTGCACTGTTGATGAGATAATGGAATTTACAGATGATGAATAACAGGAGCAGATACGTCATAATTATCTTAGCAAAGCTAAGAGCGCTCTTCTATACAGGCAATTCCATCTGCCTGTATCGTGTGACCTGCGGTGCCGTTCTCAGTTTTAAAGAATCTCAAAATGGGAAATACAGCGAAATCGGAGATTTCATACAAGGGGCTGTTTCCCATTGCGGAACAGGTGCCTATCTCTGAAGTTTGTGACTGAATACCTCAGATACAAACATATGGGGTGAAAGAAAGTGTGAAATCGGAATTTGAAAGGATGATGATATGATGGATAAACTAAAAAAGAACATGGTTTTCTACCTACTGTTGCTGATAGATTTTTATATCGTTCCTTGGTTTATAAAAGACACAGGAAGTGCAATGATTGTTATGTTAGTAATTATTCCTCTAATATGTTTAATAACCTCTGTTTTTTATGGGATTAGGAATGGTTTTAACTTCTGGTATATTTTGATTGTAGCAATAATGTTTGCGCCATCTATATTTATATTTTATAACTCAAGTGCATGGGTTTATGTAGTTGGATATGCTGTTATTGCATTATTGGGAAATTTAATAGCATTGCCATTAGGAAAAAGATAACTTCCAGTTTTTGGAGCTGAGAAATCAGAATTTAACACTTAACGAGGAGGAATAAATATGGCAAAGAAAGAAGAAAGATTTGAAGTTATATTTAGAGATGGAAGTTCGCTTAAGGATGAAGGGATTCGCCAAATTCTTGTAGATAAGGAGACTGGAGTTAATTATCTTTGTTGGAAATCTGGATACGGAGCTGGTATTACACCCCTTCTGGATTCTGAAGGAAAAGTCATAGTTACAAAGTAAAATTCTAGTTTTTGAAACTAAGAAATCGGTAGTTGGAGCAAAGGAGGTTTACAATGGGGTTTTGGATTTTTATGTTGATTATGGATTTGCTTCTTCCATTTACGATGATTGGT